>Ga0315908_10000003_pt1 | contig 239703 bp, 219 predicted proteins | sample LakEriMetagenome_12_FD_203520 | JGI IMG/M metagenome (GOLD analysis project Ga0315908, IMG submission 203520) | Freshwater fungal communities from buoy surface, Lake Erie, Ohio, United States - Buoy 4 MA124 | ecosystem: Environmental > Aquatic > Freshwater > Lake > Lake biofilm | place: USA...
ACAAATTTCAGTTTATGACTTCGTTGTGTGGAGTTCATTATCCTGATAATGCAAAAGAAGAAGAGTTTTGTGTTGTATATCAATTACACGATATGGTACAAAACCAACGTATTCGTATCAAAGTATACACTTCAGAGGCTGATATTAAAGTTCCAAGTGTGACTTCTTTGTTTAAAACAGCAAATTGGTTGGAAAGAGAAACATACGATTTCTATGGAATTCAATTTACAGGTCATCCAAATTTGACAAAAATCTTAAATATGGACGACCAACCTTACTTCCCAATGCGTAAACAATACCAAGTGGAAGACGAGACAAGAGAAGACAAAGACGACGCAATGTTCGGTCGTTAAACCAAAATTCTAACAGAATTACTATGAATTCAGCAGAATTAGAAAAAAGAAGATTAGAGGTAGAAAAACAAGGATATTCAATATTAAACCTTGGACCTACTCACCCTGCAACACACGGTATTTTTGAGAATATCCTTACTATGGATGGGGATATCATTATGGATGCTGTGCCAACTGTAGGGTATATTCACAGAGCATTTGAAAAAATCGCTGAAAGAAGAAATTATTACCAAATTACTACGCTTACTGACCGCTTAAATTATTGTTCGGCACCAATTAACAACCTTGGTTGGCAAATGACTGTCGAAAAATTATTAGGCATCGAAGTTCCAAAACGCGCTCAATATATGCGTGTGATTATTATGGAATTAGCACGTATCGCAGACCATTTGGTATGTAACAGTGTTATCGGGGTAGATACAGGTGCTTTGAGTGGTTTCTTGTATGTATTCCAACAACGTGAGAAAATTTATGAAATCTACGAAGACATTTGTGGTGCTCGTTTGACAACAAATATGGGACGTGTAGGTGGTTTTCAAAATGAATTCCCTGCGTCTGCTTGGCAAAAAATCCACAATTTCGTAGAAACATTCCCTAAGATATTCGAAGAGTTTGACTCACTTTTAACGAGAAACAGAATTTTTATGGACAGAACCATTGGTGCTGGTCCTATTTCTGCTGAAAAAGCGTTAAACTATGGTTTTACTGGTCCTAACTTACGTGCGACTGGTGTAGATTATGATGTACGTGTAGCAACACCGTATTCATCGTATGAAGATTTCGATTTCCAAATTCCAGTAGGACAAAATGGAGATACTTACGACCGTTTTATGGTTCGTCAAGAAGAAATCAAACAATCGTTTAGTATCATCAAGCAAGCAATTGCGAAATTACCTGATGGACCTGTTCACGCAGATGTTCCAGAGGTATTCTTACCACCGAAAGAAGAGGTGTACCACAATATGGAAGCGTTGATTTACCAATTCAAAATCATTATGGGTGAATCAAACATTCCAGCAGGTGAAGTATATCATTCAGTAGAAGGTGGAAATGGAGAATTAGGTTTTTACTTAATCAGCGACGGTGGTAGAGCACCTTTCAGATTAAGTTTCAGAAGACCGTGCTTCATTTATTACCAAGCATATTCAGAAATGATTAAAGGGGCTATGTTGTCTGATGCCGTTCTTACGTTGAGTAGTTTGAACGTAATCGCAGGAGAATTAGACGCATAGAATTTATAATAGTTAAGAAACAGCGTATGTCAGAAATAGCATTTTCAACAGAAGCAATGGAGGTAGTGAAAAAAATCATTAAACGCTACCCAGAAGGAAGACAAAAATCAGCCTTATTGCCTGTATTGCACGTTGCACAAGCAGAATTCGATGGATGGTTAAGTCCAGAAGTAATGGATTATGTTGCATCGATTTTAGAAATCAAACCGATTGAGGTGTACGAGGTAGCATCTTTCTACACAATGTATAACCTACAACCCGTAGGAAAATGCTTGTTAGAAGTTTGTCAAACAGGACCTTGTATGTTAAACGGGGCAGATGATTTAGTGACATATTTAGAGAATAAATTGAATATCAAAGTTGGTGAAACAACAACTGATGGAATGTTTACCCTTAAAACAGTAGAATGTTTAGGTTCTTGTGGCACTGCACCAATGTTACAATGTGGAGCAGATTATCACGAAAATCTAACGAATGAAAAAGCAGATGCCTTAATTGAAAAATTACGTGCAGATGATAAACGTTCAAGATACTGTTAATTGACAACTACTATGGGACGTAAAATATTATTAGAACACGAAAACGTACCAGGGATTGAAACCTTGGAAGTTTACCGTAAAATGGGTGGATATCGTGCTGCTGAAAAAGCAATTAAATCGATGGCGCCAGACGATATTACAGAAGAAGTTAAAAAATCTGGTTTAAGAGGTAGAGGTGGAGCAGGTTTCCCAGCTGGGATGAAGTGGAGTTTTATCGATAAAAAATCAGAAAAACCTCGTTACTTGGTATGTAATGCCGATGAGAGTGAGCCTGGAACTTTCAAAGACAGGTATTTGATGGAAAAAATTCCGCACGCATTAGTGGAAGGAATGTTGGTATCAAGTTTCGCTTTAGGGGCAAAGACATCTTACATTTATATCCGTGGAGAATATTTCTATATATTGCGTATTTTAGAAAAAGCAATCGCAGAAGCATACGAAGCAGGTTTGTTAGGAAAAAATATTTTCGGTACAGATTACTCGTTAGACTTACACGTTCAAATTGGAGGTGGAGCCTATATCTGTGGAGAAGAAACAGCCTTATTGGAATCTTTGGAAGGAAAACGTGGTAATCCGCGTATGAAACCACCTTTCCCAGCGATTTCAGGATTGTACGCTTCGCCAACAGTGGTTAACAACGTTGAAACGATTGCAGCAGTTCCGCATATTGTAAATATGACAGGAGAAGAATATGCTAAAATCGGTATCGAAAGAAGTACAGGTACTAAATTAATTTCTGCAAGTGGTCATATTAACAAACCAGGTGTGTATGAAATCGAATTAGGCTTACCAGTAGAAGAATTTATCTATTCAGAAGAATATTGTGGAGGTATTAAAGACGGTAGAAAAATCAAAGCAATGATTGCAGGTGGTTCTTCTGTTCCGATTTTACCAGCACATTTAATTACAAAAACGGCTAATGGTGATGCTCGTTTGATGACGTATGAATCGTTAGCAGATGGTGGATTTGCATCAGGTACAATGTTAGGTTCAGGTGGTTTTATCATTATGGATGAAACGGCTTGTATCGTAAGACATACGTGGACCTTGGCTCGTTTCTACCACCACGAATCGTGTGGACAATGTTCCCCTTGTCGTGAAGGTACAGGATGGATGGAAAAAGTATTACATCGTATCGAAAATGGTCACGGTACTATGAAAGACATTGATTTATTAGTAGATATATCAAAGAAAATTGAAGGAAATACGATTTGTCCATTGGGTGACGCTGCTGCTTGGCCAGTGGCAAGTGCTATTCGCCATTTCCGTGAGGAATTTGAATACCACGTGTTAAATCCAGAGAAAATCAAAGACCCAAAACATTTTGAGAAAGAACCGTTTGTAAGTTCTGCAACTCAAAACGCATAATTAAGCACCTTTTCGCAATTAGATAATAGAAAGAAAATGGCAAAAGTAACTATCGACGGAGTAGAAATAGAAGTACCAGACGGAACGACTATTTTGAATGCAGCAAGAAGCGTAGGAGGGGATATCGTACCACCTGCGATGTGCTACTATTCCAAATTAGAAGGAAGTGGAGGTAAATGTCGTACGTGTTTAGTAAAAGTATCACAAGGTTCTACCAACGACCCACGTCCAATGCCAAAATTGGTTCCATCGTGTCGTACTACCGTAATGGATGGTATGGTGGTAGAAAATATCACTAGCCCACAAGTATTGGAAGCACGTAAAGGAGTAGTTGAGTTTTTATTAATCAACCACCCGTTGGATTGTCCAATTTGTGACCAAGCAGGAGAATGTGATTTACAAAACCTTGGTTTCAAACACGGAGCAGTAAGTACACGTTACGAAGAAGAAAGAAGAACGTACGAAAAAATCGACATAGGCGACAAAATCAAACTACATATGGACAGATGTATTCTGTGCTACCGTTGTACGTTTGTGGCTGATCAAGTAGCAGAAGGCGGAAGATGTCACGGAGTTATTAACCGTGGAGACCACGCAGAAATTTCTACCTACATTGAGAAAGCAATCGATAGCGATTTCTCAGGAAATATGATTGATGTTTGTCCTGTTGGAGCGTTAACGGATAAAACGGCTCGTTTTGGAAGTCGTGTTTGGTTTACGAAGCCAATGGACGCACACAGAGATTGTGAACATCCACAATGTTCTGGAAAAGTAGTTGTTTGGGAAAAAGGAGACGAAATTTTACGTGTAACAGGAAGAAAAGACCAATACAACGAAGTAGAATCGTTTATCTGTAATACGTGTCGATTCGAAAAGAAAAAAACAAGTGATTGGGTTATTGAAGGACCTCGTCACATTGACCGTAAATCCGTTGTTTCATTAAATCATTATGAGCATTTGAAAGATATTAAAGAAGATATTCTAAAATATCAAAAACAAATCTCTGAAAACTTAAATAAAGGATAATAAAATGGAAGCCGGATTATTATTTAAAATCATTTTGGTTGTTACAATGTTTGCCGTTTCTTTATTGGTGGCAATGTATTCAACTTTATTGGAGCGTAAAGTTTCTGCTTGGATGCAAAACCGTAAAGGACCAAACAGAGCGGGACCACTTGGATTGTTACAACCATTGGCGGATGGGGTTAAAATGTTTATGAAAGAGGAAATCATTCCTAACGTTTCAAACAAAGCCTTATTTATCCTTGGACCGTGTATCGCAATGACCACTGCATTGATGGCAGGAGCATTAATTCCTTGGGGAGGCGATATCGAATTATGGGGACACACTTTCCAATTACAAGTAGCAGACTTAAATATTGGTGTACTTTACATATTTGGTATTACGTCATTAGGAGTTTATGGTATTATGATTGGTGGTTGGGCATCAAACAACAAATACTCGTTGATGGGTGCTATTCGTGCATCTGCACAGATGATTAGTTACGAAATCGCAATGGGATTAGCAATCATCGCGTTGATTATGTCAACAGGTACAATGAGTTTGAAAGAAATCGCTGATCAACAAGATGCAGGATTAGCAAACTTTGTATATCAACCATTAGGGTTTTTAATCTTTTTAATTTGTGCTTTTGCAGAGTTAAACAGAGCACCTTTCGATATGCCTGAAAGTGAATCAGAATTGATTGGTGGATACCACACAGAGTATTCAAGTATGAAATTAGGTTTATTCCTATTTGCAGAATACATCAATATGTTTATCTCTTCTGCAGTAATTGTAACTTTCTACTTTGGAGGATACCATTTCCCATTCCAAAATGAAATCAACGAAGCATTAGGATTGTCAACAACAATGGCAACTGCATTAGGAACAGGAATTATGTTTATCAAAGTATTCTTCTTCATCTTCTTCTTTATGTGGATCCGTTGGACTTTACCACGTTTCAGATATGACCAGTTGATGAGGTTAGGATGGAAATCACTAATTCCGTTAGCGATTTTAAATATCTTGGTTACAGGTGTAGTAATGTGGATGAATGGTAAAATCAATTAATTTTTAGAGAGATGCAACCACTAACAAACAGAGCAAAACAAGTAGTAAAGAAAGAAATGACACTTTCCGAAAAATTGTATATACCTGCAATTTGGGGAGGGATGAAAATTACTTTCAAAAATATGTTTAGAAAAGCAGCAACGATTCAATATCCTGAAGTAAAACGTGATATGAGCCCGAATTTCCGTGGACAACACGTATTGAAAAGAGATGAGAATGGGGCTGAAAGATGTACAGCGTGTGGATTGTGTGCTGTGGCTTGTCCGGCAGAAGCAATCACAATGAATGCTGCGGAACGTAAAAAAGGAGAAGAAGGATTATACAGAGAAGAAAAATATGCAGCAAATTATGAAATCAATATGTTGCGTTGTATTTTCTGCGGCTTATGCGAAGATGCGTGTCCGAAAGAAGCCATTTTCTTAACAGATAGAATTGTTCCTACTGAATTCGATAGAGATGATTTCGTTTACGGAAAAGACAAATTAGTTGAAAAAGTAAACGAGCGTATCGATGTTACAAAACGTCAAACACAAGAAGTGTTGGAATTCAAAAAGAATAAGAATTTAAGTCACAATAAAATATAAAGAAATGACACATTATGTATTTTATTTCTTGTCATTTTTAGCAATACTATCTGGATTGATGGTGGTATTCTCTAAAAATCCAATCCACAGCGTATTATATCTAGTAATTACGTTTTTCTCTATCGCGGGCCATTATTTATTATTAAATGCACAATTCCTTGCAGTAGTTCACATTGTAGTATATGCCGGAGCAATTATGGTATTGTTCTTATATGTGTTAATGCTATTAAACCTGAATGTTAGTGCTGAACCTGTGAAAAAAACATGGGTGAAAATTGCGGGGGTGGTTTCAGGAGGAATGTTATTATTGACATTAGTTGCCACTTTCGGTAAAGCAGAAACTCAACCATTAATTCAAAAAGATGCTACGATTGGTGTTACAGCAAACCTTGGAAAAATTCTTTTCAATGAATTTGCATTGCCATTCGAAATTTCATCTGTGCTTTTATTAGGAGCAATGGTTGGAGCAATAATGTTAAGTAAAAAAGAAGTTAATAAATAGAGTATGGAAACATTACAGGCTATACCCTTAAATCATTATATTTTGTTGAGTGCAGCATTGTTCTCAATCGGTGTGATGGGGGTTCTTTTAAGAAGAAATGCCATTATCATCTTTATGTGTATTGAGTTAATGCTAAACGCAGTGAACTTATTAATGGTAGCATTTTCTGCACACCACGGAGATGGAAAAGGACAAGTATTTGTATTCTTCATTATGGCGGTAGCAGCAGCAGAAGTGGCTGTTGGTTTATCCATTTTGATAATGATACACCGTAATACACAAACTACGGATATTGGATTTCTTAACAAACTTAAATTTTAAGCGCAATGAAAGAGTTAATTTGGTTAGTACCACTTTTACCGTTGACAGGATTTTTGATTGTCAGCCTTGGTAAATCCTACCTTTCTAAAAGCCTTTCAGGTATCATTGCAAGCACAATGGTATTAGGTTCTTTCTTGTTAGCGTTAGGAATTTTCTTCGAAATCTCGGGAAGCAAAGAGAAATCATTTACATTGAACTTATTTGAGTGGATTGCCGCTGGTGATTTCAAAGTAAATATTGCGTTCTTAATAGACCCATTATCATCTATTATGTTATTGATTATTACAGGTGTTGGTTTCTTAATCCACCTATATTCAATGGGATATATGCACGACGATGAAGGATATGCAAAATTCTTTTCTTACTTAAACTTGTTCGTTTTCTTTATGTTATTACTTGTTTTAGGTGATAACTACTTGTTAATGTTTGCAGGTTGGGAAGGTGTAGGATTAGCATCTTATTTATTAATCGGTTTCTGGTTCAAAAACAGTTCTTACAACGATGCTGCAAAAAAAGCATTCATCGTAAACAGAATAGGGGATTTAGGTTTCATTTTAGGTATCTTCTTAATCTACATTACTTTTGGTTCTATTCAATACAGTAACGTATTTGGAGAAGCATTGAATTTAAAAGAAAGCGAACCAGCAATCGTAGCAGCCACTTTATTGTTGTTCATTGGAGCAATGGGAAAAAGTGCTCAAATTCCTTTATACACGTGGTTACCAGATGCAATGGCAGGACCAACACCAGTTTCTGCATTAATTCACGCTGCAACAATGGTTACCGCTGGGGTTTATATGATTGTTCGTTCAAACATTTTATACAGTCTTTCACCTGAAACATTAGAGTTTGTTGCAATCATTGGTGGGGTAACTGCTGTATTTGCAGCATCTATCGGTATTTTCCAAAACGATATCAAAAAAGTATTGGCTTATTCAACGGTAAGTCAATTAGGATATATGTTCCTTGCATTAGGAGTAGGTGCTTTCACGGGTGGTGTTTTCCATTTGATGACACACGCTTTCTTCAAAGCATTGTTATTCTTGGGTGCAGGTAGCGTTATCCACGCTATGTGCGGTGAACAAGACATTCGTAAAATGGGAGGATTGAAAAAACACATTCCTATTACCTATGCTACATTCTTAATTGGAACTATTGCTATTTCAGGTATTCCACCATTTTCAGGATTTTTCTCAAAAGATGAAATTTTAGCACACGCATACGAAAAAAGCCCACTTTTCTGGGTATTGGGTGTACTTGGTTCAATGATGACTACGTTCTATATGTTCCGTTTATTATTTGTTACTTTCTTCGGAAGTTTCAGAGGAACAGAAGAACAAAAACACCATTTACACGAATCACCAAAAACGATGACTATTCCGTTAATCGTATTAGCAATATTAGCAACGATTGCAGGATTTGCAGGTATTCCAGATATAATGGTACACGAGGGACATTGGTTAAAAGGTTTCTTACACCCTGTATTAAAAGATTCAGATGCGTTTACACACGGACACAAAATGTCTCACAGTATGGAATGGGTGTTAATGGGTGCAACTGTATTAATCACGATTTTAATGTTGTTATTTGCATATACGAAATTCGTTAAAGGAAAAAATGTTCCTGCAGGAGATGATAAAAAACAAGGATTCTTACCAAACTTGTTGGCAAACAAATACTATGTAGATGAGTTATACAACGCAATCATCACAAAACCATTGAATGCATTATCAGGTTTTACGTATAAATTCCTTGAATTAAAAGGAGTAGATTTCGTAGTAAGTGGTACAGGAAACGCAATCGTGTGGGTGAGTAGCGTGGTTAGAAGAGTACAATCAGGGAATACCGGTTTCTATATCTTCGCAATGGTAGTGAGTATCATTGTAATATTGGTAATTAATTTATTAAACAAATAACAAACAGAGAATGATAACTACATTGCTTTTATTACTTCCTTTAATAGTAGGTTTAGTTTTATTCTTCATTAAAGGGAACAGCGTAAAAACAATTGCATTAGGTGCAAGTATCGCTGAATTAGTGTTGGGTGTTACCGCATTCCTGAACTTTGATAAGAAAATCGTGAATGCTCAATTTGTGAGTAATCAACCGTGGATTAAAAGTATGGGAATTAATTTCCATATCGGTATGGATGGTATCAGTTTGATATTAGTGTTATTAACAACCGTGTTAGTACCTTTTATCATATTAGTTGCAAACCGTAAAACATACCACAATCAATCAACGTTATATGCATTGATTTTATTGATGCAATTTGGATTAGTAGGTGTATTTACAGCACAAGATGCTTTCTTATTTTACATTTTCTGGGAGGTTGCTTTAATTCCGATTTACTTTATCGCATTGATTTGGGGTGGAGCAGAGAAAATTAAAATCACATTCAAATTCTTCATCTATACATTAGCAGGAAGTTTATTAATGTTAGCAGGTTTAATCTATTTGTATTTACAAACACCTGTACCGCATAATTTCTCTTTACAAGCGTTGTATGATCTTCAATTAACAAAAGGTACACAATCGTGGGTGTTTTGGTTATTCTTCCTTGCATTCGCTATTAAAATGCCTGTTTTCCCATTCCATTCTTGGTTAGCAGATACCTATACAGATGCACCAACACCTGGAACAATGTTATTGTCAGGGATTATGTCTAAAATGGGGGTATATGGTGCTATTCGTATTTTGTTACCAATGGTACCACAAGGAATGCACGAATCACTTTGGGGACCAACGGTAATTACATTAGCAGTGATTGGAGTAATTTACGCTTCATTGATGGCTATGTACCAAAAAGATTACAAACGATTAATTGCTTATTCATCAGCAGCGCACGTTGGATTAATTGCAGCAGGAGTATTCAGTATTACAGATACAGGTTTATCAGGAGCGGTGGTTCAAATGTTTGCTCACGGTATTAGTTCTTTCGGTTTGTTCTATATGGTTAGTATTTTAGAAGAAAGAACAGGAACAAGACAATTAGACCAACTAGGAGGTATTCGTATCGTAGCACCAATTTATGCAACGGTATTTATGATTATTATGATGGCATCTATTGCTTTACCATTAACAAGTGGTTTCGTAGGAGAATTCTTGTTATTAGCAGGTATTTACGAATACAACGGATGGTTAGCAGGATTTGCAGGTTTATCAACAATTCTTGGAGCAGTATATATGTTGAGAAGTTATCAATCAGCAATTTTAGGAGATAAAACAGCTGTATCAGATAAATTCTTCGATTTAGTATGGCAAGAGAAAGTAATAATCTTCCCATTAATCATAATCATTTTCTTCGTTGGGGTTTATCCAAAACCATTGATGGAGGTGATTGAACCAGCGGTAAAAAACATTTTTACCATAATGGAAGTAACTAAAAAATAAGCATTGTAATAGATAAGATATGAAAACATTAGTCATATTAAGCAGTTTAGGAATTTTAGGAATTTTATCTGAAATTTTAAACTTCAAAAAAGTAATTCATAAAATTGCCATTGTAGGTTTACTAGTTGCATTAGGTATAACAGTAACTGAATGGGACAATCCGCTACCGATGCATTTCTACAATATGGTTTCTTTTGATAACCAAAGTGTAGCATTCACAGCAGTAATTATTATTACAGGAATTTTATGGTTGTTATCTTCTATCAGTTTCTTTGATGATGAACAACACATAGCAGACAAAACTACGTTGGTATTATTCTCGTTAGTAGGAGCAGTTTGTATGGTTTCTTACCATAACTTAACAATGTTATTTATTGGTATTGAGATACTTTCTATATGTATTTATGTATTAGCAGGTAGTAAAAAGAATGATTTAGCATCGAATGAATCAGCGATGAAATATTTCTTAATGGGTTCATTTGCTACTGGTTTCTTATTGATGGGAATTGCGTTTATCTACGGAGCAACTGCTTCATTTGATATTGAAGAAATCAAAATGTATATGCAAAACGGAGCGAAAAATGTGGAATTAGTTTACACAGGTATTTTATTATTAGTGATTGGATTATCATTTAAAATTTCTGCTGTTCCTTTCCATTTTTGGGCACCAGATGTATATGAAGGAGCACCAATACAAGTAACAAGTTTAATGTCAACCGTTGTAAAAACAGCAGCGATTGCAGCATTCTTTAAATTATTTACTACAAGTTTTGGAACACAAACAGGTATTTGGGAACCAACATTAACGTGGATAGCAGGAATTACAGTTATAGTAGGTAATGTAATTGCAGTATTCCAAACGAATGCAAAGAGAATGTTGGCTTATTCAGGTATTTCTCACGCTGGATATTTGTTATTAGCAGTGTTAGCAAACAACGAAAACGGAGGACACGCATTGATTTATTACACATTAGCATATTCTGTTTCTACAATAGTTGCTTTCACGGTAATTAGTGCAGTAGCAAACGCAAAAGGAAATACGGATTTTGATGGATTTAAAGGGCTAGGAAAGAAAAATCCTTTGTTAGTGGTAGCGACTATCATTTCGATGCTTTCATTAGCAGGAATTCCACCATTTGCTGGTTTCTTCGGAAAATATTTCTTATTCGAATCGTATTTAGAAAAACACGGAATAGAATTAATCATTGTTGCATTAGTTGGTTCTGCAATCAGTATCTACTACTATTTCCGTTTAATAGTAACTATGTTCAAAGGAGATAGCGAAGAAGTTATTCCATTAACAAACACCTCAAAATTGGTACTAATCATCGGAATTGCTTTAACGGTTGCTATGGGTATTTGCCCAGATATGATTAAAGGAGGGTGGTAGTTGTTAATTATGAATGATTAATGATGAGTTATGAATTAAAATAACTTAATTATAAATACAAAACCCGAAATTTAAACGTTTCGGGTTTTTTTATTTATAAATAATTCATAATAAACAAATTAAATCAGTTCAACATTTTTCAAAAAAAGGGATAATAATAGGTATAACATATTCTGTTTTTAATTAAATTCGAATATAATTAACTGAAAATTATGAAAAAAGACAGACCAAAAATAAAAATCGAGTTAACCAAATCAGATAAAATATTAGAAGCAATTGCATTACTATTATTAGTTGTATTATGGATATATATAATATACAATTACAATTCTTTACCAGAAATAATAAACACACATTTCAATGCGCAAGGGAAACCAGACGGAAGTGGAGATAAACAATACATTTTTGGATTACCAGGTGTTGCTACGTTTTGTTATATAGTGTTAACTATTTCAAATAGATATCCAAATATTTTAAATTACACTGAGGAAATCACAGAGGAAAACGCATTAGAAGTCTATACAAAAGGAACTAAAATAGCAAGAATACTAAAAATCATAATAATTGGTATTTTCGGTTATGCAAGTTGGCAAACAATAAGTAATGTTAATGTAAGCCCTCTATTTTTTCCTATAATGTTAGTTGCAATTTTTGGACCAATCATTTATTTTAATGTAAAAAAAAGTAATAAATAAAAGTTCAGATATTATAAAAAGAAAACCCGAAATTTAAACGTTTCGGGTTTTTTTATTTCAAATTTGTACCTTTAAGGCTATGAAATTTTTAGGGCAGTATGTAATTATTGGTGCATTGAGCATTTCCATATTATCAGGGTGTACGACAAAAAGAGCAGAAGAAAAATCAAAACAACAGACTAAAAAAGAAGATTATACACCTGAATTTAACGAGGTGGAAAAATCATTTATCAAAGAAAAAAAACAAGGAATTTACCCGTTTTACAATGATATTCTTGGAAAAAAGAGTTTTAACGGAATGTTTTTGGTCGCTAAAAATGGGAAAATCATATTCGAAAAAGTAAATGGTTTTTTGAATTATGAGAAAAACAAAAAATTAAACGCAACAACTCCTATACATATTGCTTCAATCAGTAAAGTAGCCACTGCTTTAGCCACAATGCGTTTGGTAGATAAAGGTAAAATTAACCTCGAAGATGATATACGAAAATATTTACCAACTATTCCTTATAAAGATGTAACTGTTAGAATGTTGTTAAATCATCGGAGCGGTATACCTTATTACGGGTATTTTTCAGAAGGAATTTGGAATAAAAAATTCATAATGAGAAATAAAGATGTGTTAAAAATGATAAACAAATATAAATTTCCATTAAACTATCCTGCAGGAACTCACTTTTCTTATTGTAACACAAACTATGCATTATTAGCATTAATCATTGAAAAAGCATCAGAAAAGAAATTTCCTGTTGCAATGAAAGAACTGATTTTCGAACCATTAGAAATGGAAAACAGTTTTATAATGGATAAACCTGAAAAAATAAACGAAGTTTCTCCATCATATAATTCACGTTATATAATGCAAGCAGTTGATTTTCTTGATGGTGTATATGGAGATAAAAATATGTACAGCACCGCAAGAGATATACTTAAAATGGATATCTCAACCTATTCCAAAGACTTTCTTTCTGAAAAAGCACGTAAAGAAATTTACCGTGGATATAGTTATGAAAGAGCAGGATCAAGAAATTATGGATTAGGAATGCGAATGGTAGAAGTACCAGATAAAAAACCATATTTTTTTCATACAGGTTGGTGGCACGGAAACACAGGTTGTTATGCTACCTTACGTGGTGATACAGTCTGTATAATTGCTTTATCAAATGCTTACACGAAAAGTGTATATCAAATTCACAAACTAGCAAACTTGTTTAAGGGGTATCCTTTTGAGTGAATTATAATTTATGAGTTATGAATTATGACTTAGTGTTCATTCATAACTCAAAATTCATAATTACATACAAGGAATTTTCTCAATTCTTTTTTGGTGTCTACCACCTTCAAATTCAGTAGAAAAGAATATATCAACAATAGCAAATGCTTCTTCATCAGAGATAAAACGTGCTGGAATAGTTACTATGTTAGCATCATTATGTTCACGTGCTAATTTAGCAATTTCAGCAGTCCAACATAAAGCACTACGAATTCCTTGGTGTTTGTTTGCAGTCATATTGATACCATTTCCACTACCACACAATAAAATTCCTTTTGTTCCAGGATTGTTTTCCACTTGTGAAGCCACTGGATGTGCAAAATCAGCATAATCAATACTATCTTCTGAATAACATCCTTTATCATCAAAAGTAAACCCTTTACTTTCTAAATGTTTTATAATTTTGTTTTTTAATTCAAAACCTGCGTGATCGCTCCCGATAGCTATCGGGGTTATAGAATTTACCATAATTGTTCTTTTTTTCAAAGGTAAAGTATATAAACAAATCTATCAACTTATTCACATTTGAAAAAGTAGGTTTTCATAATCATCAATAAACAAAGGATATTTAAAAAGTATTTATACATTAAATAAGATATATAACTGTTGATAAGTGTTAAAAGAAAATAAAAACTAAAACTTGTTGTTTTAAAATAATTGTACAAGCCAAAACACAAACGAAATATACAAGCAAAGTTTTGGTAACTTTTAGTTAAAAAACACACGGGGTTAATAACAAGAAAAGTGATTATTATTATATAAAGTTTTAAATATACTCAGTTGTACACATTCTTGTGAATAACCAATTAAAATTTTAAAAATAAATAAGATAAAGAGATTTAAATTGTGTATAAACTTACATTTTATATTCATAACTCATAAATCCTAATTTATATTTCTTCGGTTATACACATATTAACATCCTTAATAAAAAGAAGAATAAGATTTTTTAAAAATTCTTTTTTATTATTTATTAAATAAAAGGAGATTTTAGAAGATTTGCTTCTTTGGATTGGTTTAGTTACCTTAAAATAGAATAGGATTATTTATATTGAAAATTAGTAGGTTATAATTGTCCTCTCCCTGTGTCCCCCTCCATTTCGATAAACTCAATGTAAACTTGGGGGAAGACTTAATCTTCTCAAAGATTTTTATTTTTTAATGAATTCAGTTTATACCATTTCGTTTCCCATTCGGAGAAGGGTAAAGGATATTTTACTATTAAGGTTAAGATTATTGTTTTTTAAATCATTTTATTCCCCAATTATTTCATTTATCTTTATAAATCATAATTTGATAGTTTTATGGCAAATAGCAAAGTGTTGGTGGTTGAAGATGAGTTAATTGTAGCAAAAGATATTCAACATAACTTGGAAAGATTGGGGTATGATGTAATTGGAATTGCCAGTGAAATGGAGGAAAGTTTACAATTAGTAGGAGAGAAGGAACCTGATGTTGTATTGATGGATATTATGCTTCGCAATGGTGAAAGTGGAATAGATATAGCAAATGCTATTCGTAAAGATTATAAAATTCCTGTTATTTTCCTTACTGCATATGCTGATGTTGCTACCATTGAGAAAGCAAAAAAAGCAGAAAGTTATGGATATATATTAAAACCTTTTAAATCAGTTGATTTACAAACAAATATTGAACTTGCTATTAATAAACATGCTAAAGATTTAGAGATTGAAAAAGAAAGAGATGTATTAGCAAATTATATTGGACAAGGTGATACTAATACAAATGATGTTTTTATACGTACTTCAAACAAATTAGTAAAACTTAAAAAAGAACAGATCTTATATGTTGAAGCATTAAAAGATTATGTAATTGTTCATTTAGAAAACAATAAATATACCTTACATACTACAATGAAAGAAATTGAAAGTAAGCTAGGAAATAAGGAATTTATACGAATTCATCGTTCTTTTATTGTACAAATGGATAAAATAGAAAGCATAGAACTTCCAAATTTGCGTTTAGAAGGTGAAACTCAACTTTTACCTATCGGAGGTTCATACAAAGATGAATTGTTCAGTAGAATTAATATGATATAGGTATTACACGATTTCTAGTGTAATTTGTCTTTTACCAGTTTCTACTTTGATTACTTGTACTTGTACTTTATCTCCAAAATTGTATTGCTTTTTTGTTTTTGAACCTGTAATACAATAATTATCTTGGTCATAATAAAAACGATCTCCAGGAATATCTTGTAATGCAATCATTCCTTCACAATGGTTATCATCGATACGTACAAACATTCCAAAATCAGCGATTCCAGAAACGGTTCCATTAAATACTTCCCCTAAATGGTCTTTCATAAATAAGGTTTGGAAATATTTATTAGACTCACGTTCTGCTTCAGTTGCTTTACGTTCCATTTTAGAAATGTGTTTACAAACATCTGAAAGTTCACTACCGTATTTGTGTTTTTGATTTGTAAGTTCTTCAAATAGAATACGATGTACTAATAAATCGGCATAACGACGAATAGGGGAGGTAAAATGAGCATAATATTCAAATGCTAATCCAAAGTGACCAATATTTTCTGAATCGTAATTTGCTTTAGCCATCGAACGAATTGCCATTGATTGAACAATAGAATATTCATTTTCTGATTTAATTTCTTCAAATAATTTATTGATGGATTTCGCTACATTTTCAATGCTATCAACTTTTAGTTCGTGTCCGAATTTATTGATAAACATTTTAAATGCTTCAATTTTAGCAATATCTGGTTTATCGTGGCATCTATATACAAATGGAATTGGGTCGCGTTTTAATCCTCGTTGGTGAATAAATGTTGCTACGCGTTTGTTGGCAAGTAACATAAATTCTTCAATTAATTTATGCGCATCTTTGGATACTTTGGAATAAACGTCTGTTGGATTTCCTTCTTCGTTTAGTTTAAATCTTACCTCCTCACTTTCAATATTTAATGCTCCTTTTTTCAAGCGTTCTTTGCGGTAGATTTTTGCTATTTTATCTAATGTATGAATTTCTTCTTTGAAGTCTCCGTCTTTCCCTTCAATGATTTCTTGTGCTTCTTCGTATGAAAATCTTCTATCCGAGTGAATGACTGTTTTACCAAACCATTCGTTGTAAATTTTCCCTGTTTCATCGATTTCAAAGACGGCTGAAAAACTGAATTTATCTTCATTTGGACGTAAAGAACACGCAAAATTAGAAAGTTGTTCTGGTAACATAGGTACCACTCTATCCACTAAATAAACAGAATTTCCACGTTGCCTAGCTTCTTTATCCATTACTGAATTTTCCACTACATAATGACTAACATCAGCGATATGAATACCAATTTCATAATTACCATTTTCTAATTTTTGAATAGAAAGTGCATCATCAAAATCTTTAGCATCAATTGGGTCAATGGTAAACGTGGTAATATTTCTAAAATCACGGCGTTTTTTAACTTCTTCTGCATCGAGTTCCATCGAAACTAATTCAGCAGAAGCGATTACTTCTTGTGGAAATTTATATTCAATACCTTGTCCTAATAAAATACTAATCATTTCCGTATCGTTCGGACTCTTTTTATTTAAAAGTTCAATTACTTCACCAAATGGAAATTCGGCAGATTTAGGCCAAACGGTGATTTTAGCAATTACTTTATCTGTGTTATTAGCACCGTTTAATTTTTCTTTCGGAATGTAAATTTTAACACCTGATTTATAGTTATCTGGAATTAAAAACCCGAATTTATCGTGCATTTCGATAGAACCAACAAACTGTGTACGTTCACGTTGCACAATTTCAGTAACAATTCCTTCGCGTCTTCCTTTTCCTTGTTTGGTAATTGCCACTTTTACAAAATCACCATTCAAGGCTTTATTTGTATTTTGTGGAGCGATATAAATATCAGTTTCTTTTTTTCCTGTAAGTAAAAATGCTGCGCCCTTTGCTGTAATTTGAATTTCCCCTTCAAGTGTTTCTAACGTTCTATTTCGTGAAAAAACTCCGTGCGACTTTTCGAAGATAACCCCATTACGGGCCATAGTATTTAGGATTTCATATACCTGCCTTCTCAATTCATTTTCACGTACATTCATTAATGCACATACTTCTTTATGAGTAATTTCAGTTAAATCTGGTTTGTCAAAAATCTTACGAACAATGTGTGATAAACTATCTTTTTGTGTTGATTTGTTTTTACTATTTTGAAATTTTGAAGGTTTTCTTTTTGACATAAGTTTACGATATATTTGCTAATTTACGATTTATTTAAAGAGAGAAATAGGATTAATAGATAGGTTATATCAAATACTTTGTTAATTACTATTTATAACGAATATATATTTCTGCTTTTAAACTTTTTGAATACATTCATTGTTTAACTTTGGTAAAAAATATATTATGAATACACGTGTAGAAATAGCATTAAATGATCAAGTTGAAAAAGAGAGTTTTTCTTCGCAGTTTTATTTGGCTATGGCTTCTTGGGCTGAAAATAATGGGTTAAATGGTACAGCACAATTTATGTACAAACATTCAGACGAAGAGCGTTTTCATATGTTGAAGTTGATGAAATTTATCAACGAACGTGGTGGAAAAGCGGTAGTTCCTGCTCTTTCTCAACCGCCAATGGAATTTAATACTATTTTGAATGTTTTTGAACAATTATTACACCACGAGTTAATGGTTACAGATAGCATTAATAACTTGGTTGATATTTGTTTACAAGAGAAAGATTACACTACACATAATTTTGTTCAATGGTACGTTTCTGAACAATTAGAGGAAGAAGCATTGGCAAGAACTTTATTGGATAAATTGAAATTAATAGGCGGTGATGCAGGTGGTATTTATATTTTCGATAGAGATTTAGAAAAATTTGTAACTACTACAAATAAAGATCCTCAAGCAACAGCATAATTTCAAAAACATATTTTATATAAAAAACAGCTCTTAAGGCTGTTTTTTTGTTTTATAACAAAAAAAAAGGGACTTATTAAAGGTCCCTTAAAAAATGAATATATCTGATTATTATAATGAATAAGAAGAAATTTTTCTTTCTGGATTTAAAATCAAAATAGGAATATTTGCTTCGTTAGTCATCAAATATTCTTCAGGATTTGTAATAACAGCTGATAAAATAGATGGTTTATTCAAATTCATAATTGCAATTAGATCAGCATTTTGTTTTTCAGCATGTAGTAATACCTCTTTTTCAAAACCGTCTGGGTTTAAAAATGAGATATCGTATTTAATTTTTCTTTCACTGAAAAATTTTTGAGCGAATTTTACGTTTACTTTTAATTGAGAGCGTAATATAAGATCTTTTTCATCTGGAATTACTACATGAACATGGGAACTAAAGTAATTAGCAAGATTAGCTACGTACCCTAATTTTTGTTTCGTTTCTTGATTTAAATCAAGTGGAACAATAATAGAGTCATAACCGGAAGTTCCAATTTCTTTCCCTTGAACTATAATAAACGGTACATCTGAATTAGCTACTACTTTCAATGCTCTACTTCCTGTAATATTTTGCCAACCTTTAACTCCATGTGTACCCATGAAAATTAGTTCTGCGTGGTGTTCAGCTGCAAAATCACCTATGTCTTCAAAGATATTCCCTACTCGCGCAGTTGGATATATGTCTATGGTTGTATCTAATTTATCAATTATCTTTTTCAACTTCGCTTCAGCTTCATCAATCTCTTTTGTTTTTCCAACAACGTGCAACAAATAAATACGAGCATTCACAATTTTTGCAGTTGCAAGAGCATGGTTTAAAGCAACATCTGCTACAGGTGTAAAATCGTGAGGAACAATAAATACTTTGTGGTTCATAGGTTTTTATTTTAGTGTAAAATCGTAACTAAATAAACGTACACAAAATTATAAATTCCGATTGATTTAATATGAATTTTTTCACTTAAAAAACATAGTGTTAACAATTTTTAAACGATTCATAATATTCACAATATTATTATTTAATCTCGTTTTAACATTTTGAGTGCTGAATACTATCATTTTTGTCTGAAAAAAATTAAGTAAAAAAATAATATGAAATTTATTGGTAAATTAGTTCATACCACTGCAAATATTCAATACAAACGTTCATTCAAAAAAGAATTATCCTATCTGTTACAAATAGAAACTTTAAATACATTATTAAAAAAGGCGAGAAATACTGCTTTTGGTAAGTTTTATGGTTTTAAAAAAATAACTGAATTACCAGGAATGGTCTCTGCTTTTCAAGAAAAAGTTCCCATTGTTACTTATAACCAGTTTTACGATCAATGGTTATTTCAAAGCTTAGAAGGTACTAAAAATGTTATTTGGCCTGGAAAAATACGTTTTTTTGCTCTTTCTTCGGGTACAACAGGTGCCCCAAGTAAGCAAATACCTATTTCTAAACAAATGTTACGTTCTTTCCAAAAAACAAGCATTAAACAAATTGCAACGCTTTGTCAATTACCTCTTGAAGATGAATTTTATCAAAAACAAGTTTTGATTATTGGAGGTTCTACTTTACTAGAAGATAAAGACATATATTTTCAAGGAGATTTAAGTGGAATTTTAAAAAAACACACGAAAAAAGTAGCTAGTCCTTTTACTCGACCAGGTAAAAAAATTACTGATCTCAAAGAATGGAATAAAAAATTAGAATTGATCATCAAAGAAGCACCTAAATGGGATATTGGTATTATTGCTGGAATTCCAAGTTGGTGTGTGTTGTTGCTTGAAGAAATTGTAAAACACCATAAACTTTCTTCTATTCACGAATTGTGGCCAAACTTGAAGGTCTATATTCACGGAGGAGTTTTTATCGAACCATACTCACGTCGTTTAAACCAAATTTGTGAAAAACCTTTATATCTTTTTGATACTTATTTAGCAAGTGAGGGTTATTTTGGTTACCAACATTATTTGAATAATAAATCAATGCAATTGTTATTAAACAACGGTATTTTCTTCGAATTTATTCCTTTTAACTCCACTTATTTTGACGAAGAAGGAAATATCAAAGATAACCACTATGCATTAACCTTGGAAGAAGTTCAAGAAGGCGTAAATTATGCAATGATTATTTCAACTAACGCAGGGTTGTGGCGCTATCTAATAGGGGATACTATTCAATTTACGAACGTGAAACAGCGTGAAATTAAAATCACAGGTCGTACAAAACAATATTTATCGGTAACAGGAGAACATTTATCTTTGGAAAACATGCATGAAGCTTTACGACTTACTGGCGAGAAATTAGCATGTAGTGTAGAGGAATTTACAGTATGTTCAGATAAACAAACCTATCAGCATCAGTGGTATATTTCAATAGAAAAAGAAATTGATAATGAGTTGTTTCAAATAACATTAGATTCTAATCTTTCATTGTTAAATGACGATTATAAATCAGTTAGAAAATACACATTACCTATACCTAATGTTTCATTTGTATCTTCCAAATTGTTCTACGATTTTATGGAAAAATCTGGAAAATTAGGAGCACAAAATAAATTTCCTCGCGTGATGAATGAAAACCAACAACTACTTTGGAAAGCATTTTTAGAAACGCAAACTACTATCTAAATGTGTTAATATTTCGGTATATAATAGTTTCAGAGTAATAAATATCTTACCTTTACAATTATTCGTGTTTGCTTTTTGCATTTATATTTCGCGTAGTCTCTATTCAAGGTATAATGTGTATTTATTAAACATAAACGATTATACCCTAACCAAAATTCATTTAATAGATGGCTAAATCTCAAGAAACGTTTAACAAAAAAGAAAATCAAAACAAAAAAATCAAAAAAAGAAAAGACAAGTTAATCCGTAAAGAGGAGCGTAAAGCAAATTCAAAAGGAGGCGGATTAGACAATATGATTGCATATGTGGATGCATATGGTCACATATCAGACACACCAATCGAGAGAACAAAAAAAGATGAAGTAAAAGCTTCTTCTATTGAAATAGGTGTTCCAAAAAGAGAAGAAATCGATACTGTTTGCACTGGAAAAGTAACCTTCTTTAACGATCAAAAAGGATATGGATTTATCAAAGATTTGGTAACTCAGGAAAACATTTTTGTTCACATTCACGACTTATCTGAAACTATTTCAGAGAACGACAAAGTAACTTTTGAAAAAGCAAAAGGTCAAAAAGGATTGAAAGCAGTCAATGTGAAAAAAATCTAATTTTTTCTTATTATTCTTCTGAATAGAAGTATAGCTGATAGTATAAATACACTTCCTACAATAAAAGGCATTCCATATACAGGATTCTTTAATCGTGCTGAAAAATGAAAAATGGCCATCATCATAGGTGGCCCTATAATTTCAGCAATACTCAATACACTTGTGATTACTCCTTGCAATTCACCTTGTTCACTTTCAGAGGTTTTGTTAGACATTATTGCACGTATTGCAGGGTCTGAAAGTCCTGAAAAGGCATAAGGCAACATAAATAAATATAACATCCAACTATGTGTGGCAAATGCAATAGCGTTCATCGTTATAAAGGTTAACCCCATACTTAATAGTGCTGTTTTTTCGTTTCCTAATTTGGATGAAATTTTACCTGCTAACCCACCTTGTACAAATGCAATAAAAACACCTACCGCTGCAAGTGACAAACCTACATCATTTATATTCCATTGAAATTTTTCAATAGTATAATAATTCCAAGTAGAGTGAATAGCCATTCCCCCCATAAACAAAAGGAATAATACAACAAAAACTAATGCGAAGCTTTTGTATTTTTTCAGGTCAAAAAACACCCCAATTGGGTTGGCTTGTTTCCACGAAAATTCCCTGCGGTTTTCGATTGAAAGCGATTCCTTTAATACAAGCGAACCATAAACTAAATTCAATAAAGACAATCCTGCGGCAAACAAAAAAGGTGCGCGAATATCAAAGTTACCTAATAATCCTCCAATTGCAGGACCGATGATAAACCCTATTCCAAAAGCAGCACCAACCATTCCAAAGTTTTTAGTTTTATTTTCAGGCGTTGAAATATCAGCAATGTAAGCAGATGCGGTAGTAAAACTAGCCCCAAACATTCCAGACAAACACCTGCCAATTACTAACCAAACTAAATTCGGAGCGAAGTACATAAATACGTAGTCAATACCTAAACCGAATAAGGACATCAACAAAATAGGGCGTCTTCCAAACTTATCACTTAACGAACCGATTATGGGTGAAAAAAGAAATTGCATAAAAGCATAACTTCCTAGTATTAATCCATAATAATTTGCTGATTGGTCAATGCTTACGTTAGCAACTTCAGCTACCAAAGAAGGTAAAGAGGGAATGATTATACCCAACCCAGTAGCATCGATGACAATAGTAATGAAAATAAAAATGAGCGCGTTTTTAGATGTCATTCTAGAATTTCGCGTTGAATGGATCAAAAGCACTAAGGCTCTCTACTTCTTTAATCGTATTGTTTTCTACACGTAGTACACGGTGCGGAAATTTATCTACAATAGACATATCGTGCGTTGCCATTAAAACAGCTGTTTTTTGTTCTTCTGCAATGGTCATCAATACACGCATAATTTCTTCAGAAGTTTCAGGATCTAAATTTCCCGTTGGTTCATCTGCCAAAATCAATGCAGGTTCATTCAATAAAGCACGGGCAATAGTAATACGTTGTTGTTCACCTCCTGACAAAGCATAAGGCATAATATTGATTTTATTCTCCAAACCAACTATAGCAAGTACTTCTGAAACACGTTGTTCAATTTGAAGTTTATCATTCCAACCGGTAGCTTTCAAGACAAAACGTAAATTATCTCCTACATTTCTATCGGTTAATAATTGAAAATCTTGAAAAACAATGCCTATTTTGCGACGAAGCATAGGTACATCTGCTTTTTTTAATTGTGTTAAATCAAATTCAACAACCATCCCGGTTCCTTCGTTTATTCCAATCTCACCATAAAGCATTTTTAGTAAACTACTTTTACCAGTCCCTGTTTTTCCAATAATATAAACGATTTCATTTTCTGATAAAGAAAGGTTTACCTCTTTCAATACCATTTTATCACGTTGAAATATTGTTGCGTTTTGAATAGAAATAACTTGTTTCACAATTGACTATTTTTAATATTATAAAATTCAACATTTTTTTTTCGTGTAGCAAACGCACTAAAAGTTTATCTTAACACGTTTACGTTTAAAACTTTTGAAATCTTGCTTAAACAACATTTCAAAGCATTCTAATTTTACCTTTCCAAAAAACTGTAATTATATGAACCGATTATTGGTTATACTATCCTTATTGGTTGTTTTGCCTATAAGTGCACAAATGACTGCTAAATATACCAATGAGTTTGTTGTTTTTCAACGCGCACAAGACTTGTTTGAAAAAGAACAATATGGCGCTGCTCGTCAGGAATTCCGTGTTTACCTAGATAAATGCACCCAAAAAAATGACCCTAATTACATAAAGGCTTTGTATTATGAGTCCATGTCAGCTTTAGAGTTACAACAAAATGATGCTGTGCCAATGATGGAAGATTTCATTCGAAATTATCCTGAAAACATTTTTCAATCAACGATTTACTATAAATTAGGATTATATTATTATAATAAGAAAGACTTTAAAACTACCGTATTTTGGTTTTCAAAATTAGAAAAGAAAGATATTCCTTCAAATGTTAGAGACGAGTTTTACTTTAAATTAGGTTATGCACATTTCCAATTGAAAAAATTCACTGATGCCCGAAATGCTTTTTATGAAGTAAAAGGAAGTAAAACTCAGTATGGATCACCTGCATTATATTATTATTCACACATTTCTTACCAAGATAAATCGTATCAAACAGCCTTGGATGGTTTCATAAAATTGAAGAGTGAAAATAAGTATGCGAATATAGTACCGTATTACATATGTCAGATTTACTATCAACAAGGAAAATACCAAGAAGTAACTCAATTTGCTTCTACATTGACTGACAGTGTAAGTAAAGCAAATCAACGCCAGGTAAATCAAATCATTGGAGATTCGTATTATAAAATCGGAAAATACGATGAAGCAGCAGTTTACTTAGAAAACTATACCAAATCTCAAAAGACTTCTCGTTCAGAAGATTACCAATTAGGTTACTCTTACTTTAAATCAGGTAATTATGATAAAGCGGTAAAATTATTTGATAAAGTAGCACAAACCAAAGATGATATGGGGCAAATGGCATTATATCATATCGGGGAAGTATATATGAAAAAAGGGGATAATGCCGCTGCACGAAAAGCATTTGAGGTATGTTCAACCATAGATAGTAGACCAAAGGTACAGGAAGATGCTTTGTATAATTTTGCTGTTTTATCGTATAAGTTAGATGTAAATCCATTCAATGAAGCACAAAGAGCATTGACTCAATTTTTGAATAAGTACCCTAATTCTGAAAGAAAAAATGATGTGTATGAATATTTAGTGAATGTATACACACAAACAAGCAATTACGATGAAGCATTAAAATCATTGGATAAGATTGCTAAAATGGACATTAAATTAGGGAGCGCTTATCAGATTATCGCTTTCAATCGTGGGGTAGAGTTGTTTTTAAAACAAAACTATTACAAAGCCATTGAAGCCTTTGAAAAGGTAGACAAACATCCAGTTGATATTAACATTTCTGCAAAAGCAAAATATTGGGTATCTGAATCGTACTTGTTGACAGATAACTTTGGTAAAGCAATCAGTGGTTACAAAAGTTTTTTAGATTTTCATAATACGTATTTATCTGATTTAAGAGCAGATGCTTATTATAATTTAGGTTATGCTTATTTAGCAAAACAAGATTATCAGAATGTAATCGAATCGTTTAAAATGTATTTACAAGAAAGTAAAAATAAAGGAACAGCTGAAAAGAAATTAGATGCTTATATGCGTTTAGCAGATGCCTATTATATTTCAAAAGCGAATGATTTCGCGATTCGTAATTATCAAGAAGCATTTAACATGAAATTAGGTTATGAAGATCAAGCCTTGTTTTTTATGGCAAAAACCTATGGATATAAAGGAGATTTGAAGAATAAAATTTCTCGTTTGGAGAATTTGATTCAAACTTATTCACAATCTAAGTATTTGTTGAATAGTTTATATGAAATAGGACTTACTTATCGATTATTACCCGATGAATCAAAGGCAAGTACTTATTTTGAGCGCATCGTTAAAGAGTATCCAGAATCTATGATGGTGAAAGATGCGTTGATACAAATGGCAGACATATATTTGAAAAAAGAAGATTTTACTACTTCCGAAAATTATTATAAAATTGTATTAGACAAGTATAGTAGCAATCGAAATACTTGTGCAGATGCAGTAAAAGGATTGATTAATTTGTATAAAAAGTTAGGTCAACCAGAAAGAGTAGAATCAGTAGTTGCTCAATATGATTGTGCTGAATTCTCAAAAGATGAAGCGGAAGAGATTTATTACAATACTGGTTTAGACCCTTATTTAGATAGCGCTTATGTAAAAGCTATTCCAGCACTTGAAAAATACCTAGGAAAATTCCAGCAAGGAAAATATGCAATCGAAGTAAAATCGTATTTAGCAAATGCTCATTTTCAATTAAAACATGAAGATACTGCAGTTAAGATTTACCGTGAGATTTTGGAAGGACCTATCACTGATTTCTCTGAATTAGCGGCGATTCGTGTTTCAAGGTACTTCTACAACGCTAAAAAATACGAAGAGGCTTTAACATATTATACAAAATTAGAAAATGTAACCACAAAACCTGATGTAATAAAAAATACGAATATCGGTTTAATGCGTTGTCATTTCTTACTTGAAAACTGGTCAAATGCGAATTCTTATTCAGATAAAGTATTGACTTCACAACAATTGAATCCTAATGTGAAATTAGAGGCTCAATTTGCAAAAGGCATCTCCTCATTTCACATTGGAAAAAATGCAGAGTCTCGTACAGCTTTACAATGGGTAAATGAAAACACATCTACTGAATTTGGTGCTGAGGCTAGATATTATTTAGCAGAAATTGCATTCAATGAAAAGGATTTACCACGTACAGAGTTAGCCATTCAATATGTGATGGATATGAAGCCGCAGTATGACTTTTGGATTGCAAAAGCGTATTTATTACAATCTAAAGTAAATATTGAGAAAAATGATTTATTTAAGGCTGAACAAGATTTGAATACGATTATAATGAATTACCCTCACCAAGAGGATGGAATATTATCGCAGGCAAAGCAACAATTGGATGAATTAATGCAATTGAAAGCACCAAAAGTAGAAGACACACCAAAAGTAGAAGACATACCTGCTGAAATTGAAATCGATGAAACTCAACCTACATCGATTGAAGAAGAAATTATTGAAATTCAACCTGAAAACGAAACTAAATAATGAAAAAGATAATTGCAATCCTTGTTTTAGTTAGCATTTCCAATTGGAATTTTGCTCAAAAAAACAAAAAAGATGAAGATAGAGATAGTATTATCGTTGAGGTGAAACGTGATGTAGAACCATCTGTGCGTATTGGTTCTCAACCTAAATTGATAGATACAGTCGTGAATTATAAAGTGGTAGAGTATCCGATGATGGCATTGAAATATGAGACAGTGATTACTACAGAACCAATAGTTCCTGCAAACGTAAAATTGTCTGACAATAAAATGTTGAAATTGTATAATGGCTACGTGAAAATCGGCATCGGTTCCCCTATTATGCCATTAGGGGAAGTATATTATAATAATACGCGTTCTCGTAAATATGTTTATGGAGCTAATATCAAACATATTAGTTCGTTTGGAGATATTAAAAATTATGCTCCTGCGAATTTTGACCGAACAAACTATAATTTATTCGGTGGGATCAAACAATTGAATTATTCCATTTTAGGTGACTTTCGTTTTAATAATTATGGAGTGAATCGCTATGGAATTATGCGTCCAAATGCAAGTCTTGATAGTATTGGTCAACGATTCAAAGAAATGGGGGGGGGAATTAAATTTCATTCTCATAAAATGGATAGTTTGCGTTTGAATTATTTAGTTTCTCTTGATGTGGCTAATTTCAAGGATAAACCTGTAACCGATAATTGGTTTGGAAACGAAAACACGATTTCTTCTTTAAACAGTTTTTGGTATCGTAAAGGAAAAGAGGTTTTTGGAATTGATGTAAATGCTTTTCAAAACCAATTTGTCTATGGTATAGCAGAAAATAAACTAAATGCTTTAGATTCAGCAATTGATTATTCAAACACATTAATTTCATTAAAACCAAATATTACATCCCTATTTGCAGGGAAAAAATTAAAGGCTCAAGTAGGAGTGGATGTGACTATGTCATTGACTAAAAATACTTCTACTTTAGTTACTTTATACCCCTTAGTTGATATCAAATACGCATTGTTTGATAATCTAATTATTCCATATGTTGGTGTAAAAGGAGGTATGAAACAGGGAACATTCAAATCGCTTGCTGCACAAAATCCTTTTTTACAATCAAATCCAGAATTACGAAATGAAAGCACACCATATAATGCCTTTTTAGGTGTACGTGGGGTGATTACTAAACAATTGGAATTTAATGTGTTTGCAAATTATGCTGAGGTAAGAAACAAAGCTTTATTTGTATCAGATAGCAACGCAGTACATCGTAATTTAAATCAATTTACAGCGATTTATGATACAATGAATATATTTTCTGCAGAAGCAACCCTTGCATATCAATTGAGTGAAAAAATCAAAGTCGATGCAACAGGTCGTTTTTTCAATTACAGTATGATAAAACACAATAATTATGCATGGAATTTACCTACTTATCAATTCATTGTACGTGGTTCGTATGTATTACAAAACAAGTTCATTTTTACACTTGACGTGAATGGAGAAGGCGGACGAAAAGCATTAGTATATGATAGTTTGGAAGTAAAAACTTCTGTAAAAGATAATCAAATTGCTAAAGATTTAGGTTTTATCGTTGACGCAAACGTAGGAGTTGAATACCGTTATACAAATCGAATTTCTGCTTTTATACAATGTAACAACGTTGCTGCACAACAGTATTTCAGATGGTATAAATATCCAGTGCAAGCATTCCAAATTATGGGAGGGGTAACTTTTAGGTTTTAGTTATTTATTCTGCATATATTCTTCGTTGCGTTTTCGGTCTTCCTCTGTACCGAAACTATCGCAACCACCGGTATGTTTGGTGAATAAGCGAACGAATTTAATTTTGAAAATGACAGGTAAATATTGGCTTGAAAACCAATTAAATCGAGGGCTTCCCTGATTCCATTCGTATATACCTAAAATGGGTAATTGAACACTTGGGATACAGTAACTTCCTCTTTTCAAACGAAAACCAAAACCAACATTGTAATGTAATTGACCCAACAAACGATCTGCAAAAACTTGATTAACTCCTGCATTTTTCAAAACATCATCCGAAACAGAATATGAGCTAAAATTCAATCCAGTATAATTGACATTGAATCCAAGTCCATTATCCATAAAAACACCTGTTTTAGGGATGTAGAACATGTGATGAAATGTTAGTCTAGCAGCTAAGGAATAATGGTAAAATTTACCATCAGCAAAGTAATCAGTTTCGTTGGTTGTTTTATTTAAATAACTAAGTGTTTCTGTACCTCCAAAAAGGGCAGCACCAATTCCCCAATCAGTATATTTGACTAATAATCCCCAAATACCTTTGCGGGCACTTGGTGTAAAATAAGCAGTACCTATATCACCATAAAAACCAAGTCTCCCTTCTGGAATGATATTAAAAGTAGTTCGACTATCAATATCGATGTTTTTGGATTTGCCGTAAGTGTAAGTTGGTCCTACACTTACTTGCAAACCAGTATTACTTAATGGTCTATAATCACGTGCACCCCCCATCATGTCTTTTTTTCGTTTTCGTTGACCATAAGAAATAGAAAGAATAAAACAGAATAAGATAAGTAGGGTGAAGCGCATCTTGATTATTTTACTAATGTTAATAATTTATCCATTACTTCTTGGTTGTCCCAATTTTCGTGTATGTTATCCATTTTTAAGATTTCAGCCATAATTTCATCTTGCTTTCTTCCATTCTGAATCGCTTGACTGTAAGGAATATGGCTAAAAGTAACTTGCGAATAAAGTGGTATCCATTTTTCTGGATATAATTTACTGAATTTTGCCTCAATTTTCTTTTGTAACAAGAAATTTGGGTCCGCAGTTAAGTCTCGCATTTCCACATAATTTTGTAATGCTAAATCCAAAATGGCATTTCCTTCTGGAACACGTCTATCTGAAAATCTTCCTAATAAACCATCCCAGTTACCGTTTGCTTCTTCATGCATTTCGTGGAAAACAGTACAATCTTCAAACGCACAATTCATTCCTTGTCCATAAAAAGGTACAATTGCGTGTGCAGCATCTCCGATTAAAACAACATCTTCTTTGTAGTTCCAAGGCGTACAACGTACCATTATTAATGTGGAAGTTTGATTACTAAAATAGTCATCTAACAAAGTTGGCATCATTGCTACAGCATCCGGGAAGGTTTTATCAAAGAAAGCAGAAACTTGTTCTCTCGTTACTAAACTTTCAAAAGAAACTTCTCCTTTCATAGGGAAGAATAAAGTACACGTAAAACTTCCATCCAAATTCGCCAGGGCAATCATCATAAATTCTCCTCTTGGCCAAATATGTAAACAGTTTTTATCTAATTTATGTGTACCATCCTCGTTTGCTGGAATAACTAATTCTTTATATCCGTGGTCCAAGTATTTTTGAGAGTAGTCAAACATAGTACTTTTTTGCATACGCATACGTACTGCTGAAAATGCGCCATCTGTAGCAAATACTTTATCTACTTGGTGCTTTTCGCGTTCCCCTGTCTCAGAATTATCAAAGGTCAAGGTGTTTGTAGCTAAATCGATATCGTTACATTTTCGATTGAAATAGTAAGAAATGGAAGGATATTGGTCTGCCAAATTCATTAATTTTTGGTTCAACCCACCACGTGATACCGAATAGATTGCTTCGTCTTCTTTTCCGTAAGGTTGGTAGGTCAAAGTACCATCAAGTGCATGCATACAACGTTTGTACATTGGGATTGCAATTTCGCGAATATCGTCTGCAATACCTGCCAATTCTAGAGCTTTCCAACCTCTATGCGACAATGCTAAATTGATCGATCTTCCTGCAATCAATTTTGCCTTACGTAAATCTGTTCGTCGTTCAAAAACAGATACTTCATATCCTTTTTTTGCCATCAAGATTGCTTGTAAACTACCTGCCAATCCTGCACCAACAACTGCTACTTTTTTCATATAATTTTTTTTATCCTAACGCAATAATTGCATCCTCTAAGTGCTTACCAAAGTAATAAACATCCTCGAAAGAATTGTATAATGGAACTGGTGCTAAACGAATTACGTTTGGTTCACGCCAATCAGCAACCACACCAGCATCGCTTAATTTATCAAAAATTGCTTTTCCTTTTCCGTGTACTAACATAGACAACTGTGCGCCACGTTTTGTTTTATCTCTTGGAGTGATAATTTCGAATGTACATAACTCTTTATGTCTTGCAGAAATATCATCAATGATAAATTCTAAAAATCCTGTTAACGCATCTCTTTTTTGACAAAGATTTTCCATTCCGGCTTCGTCAAAAATATCCAACGAAGCAAGGTGAGCAGCCATACCTAATACAGGTGCATTACTCAACTGCCATCCTTCTGCACCAGACATCGGTTGGAAACCTGGTTCCATTAAGAAACGCACGTCTTTGTTGTGTCCCCACCATCCTGCAAAACGTTTCAATTCAGGTCTATTAGCGTGTCTTTCGTGCACAAACATACCAGAAACACCACCTGGAGATGAGTTTAAATATTTATACGAGCACCAAGCAGCGAAATCTACATTCCACTCATTTAATTTCAAGTGAATGTTACCCGCAGCGTGTGCCAAGTCAAAACCAGCATATGCACCCACAGAGTGAGCAGCTTCGGTGATTTTTTTCATATCAAATAACTGACCAGTATAGTAGTTTACCCCACCAATCATTACCAAAGCAAGTTCTTCTCCTGTTTCGGCAATTTTTGATAAAATATCTTCTTCACGGATCGTATGTTCTCCTTCTCTTGGAGCGATTTCGATTAAATCTGTCGCTAAATCCAAGTTGTGGAATTTTATTTGAGATTCCAAGGCATATTGATCACTTGGAAACGCTTTTGCTTCACAAATGATTTTTTTACGTTTACCTTGAGGTTCGAAAAACGAAACCATCAATAAATGGATATTTGTTGTTAACGAGTGTGTTACAACAACTTCAATTGGTTTAGCACCAACTACTTTTGCAATTTTCTCCGTTAAATTTTCGTGGTAACTAAACCAAGGACGTTTTCCGTGAAAGTGACCTTCCACACCCCATTTCGCCCAATCGTCTAATTCTTGTTGAATGTAAGATGCTGTAGAAGCAGGTTGTAATCCTAATGAATTTCCAGTAAAGTAACGTACCTGATTTTGGTGAAAAGTAGGCATTAAAAAACGGTCTCTGAATCCTCTCAACGAATCGTTTGCGTCTTGTTGTTGCGCGAATGCTAACGAATTTTCCATATATTAATTTTAAACTAAACAAATACATCAAATGCTTGTTTGAAATGCAAGCAAGATTAATCACCAAAGATACAATTTTTAAAAGGAATTTAAATTTTGTTATGTTTGAAAAGAAGACTTGTTAAAAATATAATTTGAGTAATTTTACTCTTTGAAAATGACAAATTCTAAATCTCTATGAAAACAACGGTATCAGAATCTTTATTTGCGACTGCGAAAAACTATTTTCCAGGTGGGGTAAATTCTCCTGTAAGGGCTTTCAAATCGGTGGATGGTTCGCCGTTATTCATCAAAAAAGGAGATGGATGTCGTATTTGGGATGAGGATGATAATGAGTTTATTGACTTTTGTTGTAGTTGGGGTCCGCTAATTTTAGGACACAATCATCCAGCGGTGTATGATAAAGTAGTAGCAACGATGCAAAATGGTTCGAGTTTTGGTGCGCCGACTCGCTTGGAAAATGAATTAGCTGAATTGATTTTATCAAGAAATCCATTTATTGAAAAGTTACGTTTCGTAAGTTCTGGAACAGAGGCTGTTATGTCAGCATTGCGTTTAGCAAGAGGATTTACAGGAAAAGATAAAGTATTAAAATTTGAAGGGTGTTACCACGGTCACGTAGATGCAATGTTGGTAAAAGCAGGGAGTGGATTGGTAACGTTTGGTGCTTCTTCTAGTGCAGGTGTACCAGAGAGTTTTGCACAAGAAACCATCGTATTACCATTAAATGATATCGATGCATTAAAATCGTGTATGGAAACATACAAAGACGAGATTGCTTGTGCGATTATTGAACCAATTCCGGCAAATAATGGATTGTTGTTACAAGAAAAAACATTTTTGTTAGCGCTTAGGGAATTATGTACTGAACACAATATTTTATTGTTTTTTGATGAGGTAATTTCTGGCTTCCGTGTGGCATTTTCAGGTGCTGCTGAATATTATGGTATTAAACCAGATTTGGTTACGTACGGTAAAATTATTGGAGGTGGTTTACCAGTAGGTGCATACGGTGCGAGCAAAGAAATTATGGCAAGAGTTTCACCAGATGGGGATGTGTATCAAGCAGGAACCTTATCAGGAAATCCTGTGGCAATGGCAGCAGGTATTGCGCAACTAACAGAATGTTCGAAACCAGGTTTTTACGAAGAGTTAGAAAGACGTACGGTTGACTTTATTGCACCAATCAATGCACACGCAAAAGAAAAAGGGTATGCTTTCGAAATTCATACGATTGGATCCATCTTTTGGTTGTCTTTCGCAGGAAATAAAACCATTCGTCGTGCAGATGAAATCAACCCAGATATGACAGGTTTCAAACATTTACACCACGCATTATTAGAAGAAGGAGTTTATTTAGGACCGAGTGGTTACGAAGTTGGTTTTGTATCACAAGCGCACACTCCTGAAATACTTGCAGAGGTTGCAGTGAAATTCTGCAATGCCTTGGATACGATTTATGGGTAGAAAATATTCGAAATTTATAGTAATTGCCATTCAGTAATGAGTGGCTTTTTTATTCACAACTCATCATTCATCTCACGCTTTATGTATAAAGCGCATTGTTTGAAAGCACAATTCCGTGAATAAGATTTTAGCATTTGCATTTCGGTCGATGTGGTAGTGTGCATCGTTGAAGTTTTGCATAAATTCACTGATATTATTTCCGGTGATAAATCGCGCGAAATTTTTTAGGAAATCATCCTCTTCTTTGGAAGTTTTGGTCAACAGATTTTGGGTGTAATTTTTGAGCATACTTTGACGAAACATATGCAAACAATATTTCAAAAATATCTTCTGTTTTTCCTTTCCAAAAGCAGCAATTTCATCGGACCATTCCATCATTTCGAGTACGTTTTTTTTGTAACATACACGCATCAATTTGATGAATAAATCACGGTTGATATTTTTTTCTTCTTGATCGCTTAATAGATTCTTAGCTTCAATAAAATTTCCTTCTGCTTGTGCTGAAACGCTCACAGCATCACCCGAAGAAATGTCAAAATTTTTATGTAAATAGTTGCTTAAATCATCTACCAAAATAGTAGGGACTTTTACTATTTGTGTTCTAGACAAGATGGTTTGAAGCATCGCGTCTTGGCTTTCAGAAAGCAAAATGAACAAGGTGTTTTTAGGTGGTTCTTCCAAAATTTTTAACAACTTGTTTGCACAGGTTACATTCATCTCTTCTGCCATCCAAATGATCATCACTTTGTATCCACCCTCAAAAGATTTCAGGCTTAATTTTTTGATGATTTCATTACTTTCTTCTGTTCCGATAATTGGTTTCCTTCCTTTATCATCGATAAAATTGGTCCATTCGTTTAGGGTAAAATAGGGGTTTAATTTTATCTTTCTACGCCATTCTTTTAAGAAAAAATCACTTCGTTTTTCGATCGCTTGAACTACCGGAAAAGAGAAGTGAACGTCAGGGTGTTGTAGGTCTAAAATTTTACGACAAGAAGGACATTCACCACAACTGTCAATGTTATTTCGTTTGGTACAAAAAAGGTATTGAACAAATCCCAATGCAAGAGGTAAACCACCAAATCCTGCGTTTCCTAAAAAGAGTTGCGCATGACTGATTTTATCTTCTTGCACTTCTTTGATGAAGTGTTTTTTTAGTTCTTCTTGACCAATTATATCTCTAAATAACATAGGTTAAAATTACAAAAAAAATCGTGCTTAATAGTCATTTAAAAATAGGCAATCTATACTCAATAACATTCTCAATTTCATATAAAATTAGATGAATAGGTAAAGTATAAAAAAGTTGATTTTAATTTAAATGTAATGGTGTTTTGTTTGATATAAGGTTCAATAATTAAATTTTATTCGCAAAGTTTAATTTAAAAATGAGAATTAAATTTGTAGTGTTCATTATTTATTTAATTTTTTAATCTTTCATTTGATTCAAATGAAAGATTACATTTTGTTATGAGATAGTGGGTTAGAAAAAACAATATTCTTTTTTTCGATGTTAGCTTGATGCATAAAAAGAGGTGATTTGTGTAACCCAAAACGACATTTAAAAGTAAACTCAAAGTATGTTTAAAAAGTATCAATACCATATCGTTTTGCACTTGATAATTTTTATGTGGGGCTTCACAGGCATCCTCGGAAAATTAATTCAGTTGCCTCCATTAAGCATCGTTTGGTATCGTATTTTGATTGCGTTTTTTTCTCTGTTGGCAGGTTTGTATTTTTTAAAAATGCCAATGAAAATATTGGATAAAAAATCCTTCTTTCAGACTTTTGGGGTAGGGTTGATTGTTACGCTTCATTGGTTGACTTTTTACAAATCCATATCGCTCTCGACAGCCTCATTGGGAATTTTATGTTTGTCTACAACGACCCTCCACGTGACCTGGTTGGAACCGCTTTTGACAGGAAAAAAATTCTCTTTTGTAGAGTTTATTATGGGTCTATTAGTGGTGATCGGCATCTACATTGTATCGGATAATTTTTCACAGAAAGAATTCCTAGCATTAACATATGGATTAGGCTCCGCATTGTGTGCAGCCTTGTTTTCTATTTTCAATGCACAGATTGCTAAAAAGGTTCCTTCTTCGGCTATGTCTTTACACGAAATGGGAATAGGATTAGTGGCGTTATCGGTGGTACTTTTGTTTCAAGGAAAGTTTACAAGTTCCTTTTTTTCAATGACCCTTTCTGATTTTTTATGGCTCTTATTTTTGGGAATTTTATGTACCTCGGTTGCCTTTTTAGTAACCATTGAAGTACTCAAAAAATTGGGTGCTTTTACCGTTTCATTAAGCATCAATTTGGAACCCGTTTACACCATTTTATTAGCCGTTTTTATCCTCCAAGAACACACTCTACTTTCTTCCCGTTTTTACATGGGTGCAGGGGTAATTATTTTGGTGTTGTTGTTGAATGCGGTTGTTAAGAATAGGATGGGGAAGGAGAGATTAACGTAAACTCGTCCAAAACCACTTTCAAAGTCTAAATTCTAACTAAAATTAGCCATTAATTAATTTAACAAAGCTCTCAGGAGTTAATATTCCAATTTCGCTTCGTTTATAGTCTTTTACGTTTCTAGTTATAATTGCTTCAATTTCTCCATAATTTTCAGCTGCAAAATTTTGTAAAGCATCTTCAAAATCTTTGAAGTCAGAATTTAAAGCTTTTTCGATTGTTGATTTGTCCATTTTTAACACATTTAAAATTGTTAAAAGAAGCTTCAACTTTTCTATAACCTTTTCATGTTTTGCAGTTCTTCGTAGCAAATAATAAATATTACTAATAATAACGGGTGTTATATATCCTTCGATTATTTTTCTCTCACAAAGGGTTAAAATAACAGTAGAATTTTCTGAAAAAGGTTTTCTATCAAAAAAGAAGTCAAGAATCACGTCTGTATCTATAAGTATTTTTTTCATACGTTATACTTTTCCGATAATGCTTTTGACAATTCATTTTTATAATTAAAATCAATGGGAGCTTTAAAACTTCCTCTTAAAGATTTTGTAATTGGTGAAACATCCTCGATTGGTTTTTGTTCCGTAGTAATTGCTTTTAAATAATTTTCAATAATTTCAGACAAACTATGTCCTTTTCCTTTGGCATATGATTTTGCTTTCTCAATAACAGATTGCTCTATAGTTAATGTCAATTTTGTATTCATGATTTTTCACTTAATTACACGTATAAATATAAAATATTTTACACTACCGTGCAAATAATAATATAAAAACACGTGTTGAAATCTGCTCAATATTTCGGTATTTATGCAATGTAGTGAGTGAGAATTTTAACCTTTTTCCTCTGGTTTTTATATAGGTGCAGGGGTGATAATTTTGGTGTTATTGATGAATGCGGTGGTGATGAATAGGATGGGAAGAGTTAACGGTTTGCAAATAAGCATTTAGGCTTTCTGACGTTTATATTTTGTTACCACGAGTTTGATTATTATTCAAAGTAATCAGAATCTATAGTTTTTACCTCGTAGCTGTTTACAGTTGATATACCCACATTATTTTCAATCATCAATTCAGCTAAGCGTTGACCATCAATTAGGATAATCTTATATTCAACTTGACTAACAAATTCATAAGCACTTTTAGGAAAAGATGATGTTGTGATAAAAATTCCTTTTTTTGCTTTTTTAGATGCTAATGCTCCAGTAAAATCTCGGATTTCTTTAACTGGGACAATATTGGACCATCTTTTAGCTTGAAGATATATTGTATCAAGTCCTAGTTTATCTTCTTTAATAATACCATCTATACCACCATCTCCTGATTGTCCCATTGCTTGGCCAGCTTCTTTTCTCGAACCACCATAACCCATTGTTATTAGTAAATCAATAACAAGTCTTTCAAAAAAAGATGGTGTACAGCTCATTACAATTTGAAGCACTTCCTTAGCTAATTCTTCCTTCAGTTTTAAGTATGCATATTCGAGTGTTTCCTCCGGCGTTTGCTCATTGTCTATTTCAAATTTTGTAAAGTCGACTTGGCCTTCATCATTTTTTAACTTTTTTATTGATTGAAATTCTAAAAATTCCGGATAACGCTTTAAAATATTGCCATTAATAGAATGAAGGTCTTCCTTTAATAACTGTATTCCTCGTTCGGTTATTTTAAAATGAGCTCTTTTGGGTGATGAAAGTAAACCAGCCTTTTTTAAATAGGTCCTAGCCCAACCAACTCTATTTCTAAATATAGCTTGTTGACCACTAGGTAATAGTTCTCTTATTTCAGCGTCAGTTAGATGAAAATGTTTACATAAAGTATCATGTGTTTGATTTAATGAACATTCATCCCCATTAGCCAATAGCTTAAGGAAGGGTAGCATTATTTCTTCATAAGTTGGGATCATAGTTGATTTTTAATATGTGGTAACTTTATTTATATGTCAAACTTTAATCTCATCTGTTACGCCAATCCATTAATATGTATCGACCAAATGAAATTCTAGTATCACATTCTTTTACAAATATACTTTTCTAACTTGAAATTCAGGTGGAGGTATCATTCTTTCCCCTTCAACAATCTCCAAATAAGTATAGCAGAAAGTAAAGTCAAGATGGAGAAAAACTTTTCGAACGTTGTTTTTGCAAAGAGGTTTCCGATGGTGTTGAGCACAAATAAACCAAAGAAAAACCAGAGGGTGAAGTTTACAATTTTTTCCTTGAAATAGAATTTTAGGTAGTGGCCTTTCATTAACAATACAAAACCTAAAAAAAGGATCACACCGATTGAAATGAACTCAAAAACATACATTTCGCTATCGTTGTGAAGTCGACCGCCCCAAGCGATGGAGTAAGGAATGATTTTAACAATAATACATACGTGAAATACGATTACCGCACTTAATAGTCCTAGGAGTAGTTTTAGTGAAAGGTTATTTTTCATGGATTTAAAGTAATTAATTTATTTCCAATTATCATTCGTCTGTTTCTCCCTTCAATGGAGAGAAATTTAATTTTTCTAAAACTACAAATTATCAACGCCTAAAATTTGTGAGCCTATTTATTTTCTGGATTCAACACATAACTACCAAAATAAATGGTGGTAAGCTGGCTCATGTAGTGTTTCTATAAATTTTAAAAAACAAAAAAGGTGGCCCGAAAGCCACCTTAATAATCATTTATCATTAAACATTAATCATTCACTAAAGTGTTCCTCTTAACGCTTGTTCTCTTTCGATAGATTCAAATAATGCTTTAAAGTTACCAGCTCCAAATCCTTTAGCACCCATACGTTGGATGATTTCGAAGAATAAAGTAGGTCTGTCTTCGACTGGTTTTGTGAAGATTTGTAACAAGTATCCTTCTTCATCAGCATCTACAAGGATAGATAATTTTTGTAATTCTTTGATATCTTCCTTCATGATGTTCATGTGTTCACCTAATCTTGCAGGAATTTCATCGTAATATGCTTGTGGTGGTGGTGGTAAAAACTCAATACCTCTAGCTCTTAATTGAGCTACTGTAGAGATAATATCATCCGTTGCTACTGCAATATGTTGAACACCTGGTCCTTCGTAGAAATCTAAGTATTCTTCAATTTGAGAACGTTTTTTTCCTTCAGCTGGCTCGTTGATAGGGAATTTAATACGACCGTTACCGTTTGACATAACTTTAGACATTAACGCTGAGTATTCCGTGTGGATTTGTTTGTCATCAAATGAAAGGAAGTTTACGAATCCCATAACATCTTCATACCATTTTACCCATGTATCCATCTCTCCCCAACCTACATTTCCTACCATGTGGTCAATGAATTTCAATCCAACTGGTGAAGGGTTATAGTCTGATTCCCACGCTTGGAAACCTGGTAAAAAGAGACCATTGTAATTTTTACGTTCTACAAACATGTGAACAGTTTCACCGTATGTGTAAATACCAGCACGAACAGTTTCACCATGCTCATCTTTCTCAATGATAGGCTCTTGGAAAGATCTAGCACCTCTTTTAATTGTTTCTTCGTATGCACTTTTAGCGTCTTCAACCCAAAGTGCAACTACTTTTACACCATCACCGTGTTTTTTAACGTGCTCACCAATAGGAGAGTCGCTAGTCAACGCAGTAGTAAGTACTAATCTAATTTTATCTTGTTTCAATACATAAGAAACTCTGTCTTTCAATCCTGTTTCTAACCCTGCGTAAGCATACGATTGGAAACCGAAAGCAGTTTTGTAAAAGTGTGCTGCTTGTTTTGCATTACCAACATAAAACTCAACATAGTCAGTACCTAATAAAGGAAGGAAATCTTGTGCTCCTTCAAAAATTTTCTCTAATCCGTATTCTACGTTTTTTATTTCTTTGCTCATTATCTTTTTTTTGAATATTTTAATATTAATCTTCTAACCAACTTGTTAAGTAGCTTGGATCAGCTATTTCAACAGCAGCTTGTGTCAATTTTAAAGGTCTGAATGTATCAACCATTACCGCTAATTCTTGCGTCTCTTTTTGGCCAATACTTCTTTCCATAGCACCTGGATGAGGTCCGTGAGGAATTCCTCCTGGGTGAAGAGAGATGTATCCTTTTTCAACGTGGTTACGACTCATAAAATCACCATCAACATAGTACAATACTTCATCAGAATCGATATTACTGTGATTGTATGGTGCAGGAACTGATTTTGGATGATAATCGTATAAACGAGGAACAAAAGAGCAGATTACATAATTGTGTGCCTCAAATGTTTGATGTACTGGTGGTGGTTGGTGAACTCTACCTGTAATTGGTTCAAAATTATGTATTGAGAACGCATATGGGAAATTAAATCCATCCCAACCAACAACATCAAACGGGTGCGTGGCATAAACTACTTCATGCAACACATTTTCTTTTTTGATTTTGATTAAGAATTCACCTTTTTCGTTGTGTGTTTCTAATTCTGTAGGTAATTTAAAATCACGTTCACAAAACGGAGAATGCTCCAATAATTGACCGAAGTTATTTCTATATCTTTTTGGAGTAATTACTGGGCTAAATGACTCGACAATGAATAAGCGGTTATTCTCTGTATTGAAATCAATTTGGTAAATCATTCCACGAGGTATCACTAAATAATCCCCATATTCAAAGTCAATATTGCCCACTAAAGTTCTTAATTTTCCTGAACCTTCGTGAATGAAAATAACTTCATCAGCGTCTGCATTTTTATAGAAATAAGAACGTAACGACTTTTTTGGAGAAGCCAACGCAATATTTAAATCATTGTTAAATAATACAATTGTTCTACTATCTAAAAAGTCATCTTTCGGTGCTACTTCAAAACCTCTCAACATTTGTGAAGAAATATTTTTATCAATAGCAGCTTTTGGAGTTAAGTCAATGGGAGCGGATACAGACTTTACTTGAGTAGGTCTATGAACATGATATAACAAGGAAGAAAATCCATGAAATCCTTCCGTACCAAATAACTGTTCATAATAATAACCGCCCTCAGGTTTTTCAAAGGTCACGTGACGTTTGTCTGGAAACGAACCTAATTTTGCATAAAAAGGCATATTGGTTTTTTGGTTAAATTATACAATATAATTAGTTAGATTATTTAAGCATCTACCTAACTAACAAAGTTAGGATTTGATTTGCAAATCTGCAAGTGTTAAAATAGTTCCATAAAAAAACCCAAACCATTTCTAGCTTGAGTTTTATGAAAAAGTAATATTAAATTACAAAACCATTTCTGGTACATTATCTGGAACTACTAAATCTCCTTCTGTTTTAGCAACAATTTCTTCAACAGAAACACCTGGTGCTCTTTCAATTAAGTGGAATTTACCATCTTTGATTTCAAGTACTGCTAAATCGGTAACAACCTTTTTAACACAACCAACGCCTGTTAATGGTAATGTACATTCTTTTAAGATTTTTGTTTCTCCTGCTTTATTGGTGTGCATCATTGCAACGATGATATTTTCAGCAGAAGCTACTAAATCCATAGCACCACCCATACCTTTCACCATCTTTCCTGGAATTTTCCAGTTGGCAATGTCTCCATTTTGAGAGACTTCCATCGCTCCTAAAACAGTTAACTGTACATGTTGTCCACGAATCATTGCAAAGGATGTTGCAGAATCAAAAAATACAGCTCCTTTTTTCACTGTAATTGTTTGTTTTCCTGCGTTGATTAAGTCTGCATCTTCTTCTCCTTCAAATGGAAAAGGACCCATTCCTAAAATTCCATTTTCAGATTGAAATTCAACATCAATTCCATCTGGAATGTAATTTGCCACTAATGTTGGGATACCAATTCCCAAGTTCACGTACCAACCATTTCTCAATTCTTGAGCGATACGTTTTGCGATTCCAATTTTATCTAAAGCCATCTTTTTTTATTTTTTTAATGTACCAATTTTTCAATGTACCAATGCATTAAATAGTTGGTAAGTTAATTTTTCTTTGAACTTGAAATTATTTTGTAAATAATTAATCCAATTTCATTTATTTGTGTTTTTAGTGTTTCATCAAAAGGATAACTTTCTGATAATTCACATAGAATCAACCAATATTTAGTTTCTTCAATTTCTTTTGCAGCAATTTTTAATTTATGAATAAAATCATTTTTAGATTCTGCATTTTGAGCCTCGAATGTATTTGCACCAATGGAAGTTCCAGATTTTAATAGTTGTTTTGCAATTACAAATTTTCTTTCACTTTCTAATATTTCACAATATCTAATAATGTCTAACGAAAACTTAATAGTTTTATCTAAAATAATATTCGGTCGACTATTCTCCATTGCTCCATTTACGAATTAAAACATTATTTAATTTTCACATTAAATCATTGTTACATTTAAACATTAAATCATTGATGCATTATCTTGTTCTAACCGTTCTTTGTTCAATTCTCTTTTCGTAATTATTTCCTTGGAAAATACGTTGTACGAAAATACCAGGAGTATGGATGAAGTTTGGATCTAATTCACCAGCAGGCACTAATTCTTCCACTTCAGCAATAGTAATTTTACCTGCCATCGCCATCATTGGGTTGAAATTTCTAGCAGTCGCTTTGAAAACTAAATTACCTTCAGTATCTCCTTTCCACGCTTTTACAATTGCAAAGTCAGCAGTCAATGCTGATTCTAGAATGTGTGGTTTTCCGTTGAAAATGCGTACTTCTTTTCCTTCAGCAACTTCAGTTCCAAATCCAGCTGGAGTAAAGAAAGCAGGTATTCCTGCACCCCCTGCACGGCATCTTTCAGCTAATGAACCTTGTGGGATTAGATCTACTTCAAGTTCGCCTGATAACATTTGTCTTTCAAATTCATCATTCTCACCAACATAAGAACTAATCATTTTTTTTACTTGTTTATTTTGGAGTAATAAACCTAATCCAAAATTGTCAACCCCTGCATTATTTGAAATACAAGTTAGGTCTTTAGTTCCTTTACGAACCAATTCCGCAATTGAATTTTCAGGGATACCACATAAACCAAAACCACCCACCATTAACGTCATTCCGTCTTCGATGCCTTGTAAAGCTTCATTTACGTCTTTTACTACTTTATTCATATCTATTGAAATTAAGTGCTAAATATTTAATTCTTCAGGAACTTCAGCTGGTTCAGCATTTGGGTCTGTTTCTGTACCATCTCCTTCTTCCTCTTCTTCTTCACTTCCGTCATCGTAATATTTATCATTACAATTGACTTTAGATTTATCAAATCCTTCTGGTTTTTCAAAGTCTTCTTTGGATACTTTTAGTTTAGGGTCTTTATATATACTATTCATAAAGTATCCATAAATTGGTAATGCAACGCGCGCACCCTGACCTTCATCGGTTGAATGGAACCTTACTCCTCTGTCCTCAGCACCAACCCAAACTCCGGTTGCTAAATCTGGTGTGATACCAACAAACCAACCATCTGAATTACTTTGGGTTGTACCCGTTTTTCCAGCAGTAGGGTATGGAATGTTTGCCCATGCTTGTCCACTTCTAATGCTTGCAGCTGTTCCAGAACGACATACTTCTTTCATTAATTCTAACATTGAGTAAGCATACGTTTCATTAAATACTTCTCTTGTCTCAAATTTATTCGTGTAAATCTCATTTCCATATCGATCTTCAATGCGAAGAATGGTAGTAGGTTTATTATATAAGCCGTGATTTGCAAACATCGCTTGAGCCGCAACCAATTGATATAAACTTAAATCCATGGTACCTAAACACATCGCAGGCTTGATATCTCTTTTTTCTAAGTGAATATCCATTTGATCTAAAATTCGAGCAACTGTTTTTGGCCCATTTGCTCCTAATTTATTGATGATCCATGCGGCTACGTTATTTTTAGACATAGCCAAGCCTTTTTTGACAGAAACGGTACCACCTTCACCACCACCGCTAGGACACCATGTTTTAAAGTATGTTCCATCATCGTGGTATAATTTTATGCAATGTGGTACGTTTGGTACTTGTGTACAAGGTTTGATTACACCCATTGACATTGCTGTAGCATAGACAAAAGGTTTTATAGTTGAACCTACCTGACGTTTACCTTGTTTTACGTGATCGTAGGCAAAATGATCTATGTCTGTTCCACCAACCCATGCTTTTACAAACCCTGTTTCAGGTTCGATAGACATGAGTCCAGCTTGTAAGAAAGATTTGTAATATTTAATAGAATCCAACGGAGACATTAATGTATCTACTTCACCATCCCATGTAAAGATTTGCATAGGTACTTTTTCTTTGAATTTTGCAAAGATTTCATCTTCACTCATTCCTGCATTTGATGAATTGAAAAACCGATCCGATCTACGAACAGCATCGTTCATTATTTTTTTAACTTCTTCTGTTTTTATATCATTCGAAAAAGGGTAGTTACGTAAACCACGGTTGTTTCGATTGAATGCTCGCTGAAGTTTTGTTTTTAAATGTCTTTTTACGGCTTCTTCTGCATACACTTGCATTCTATAATCTACAGTGGTGTAAATTCTTAAACCATCTTCGTAAATGTTGTAAGGCCTGCTTTTATCTTCTGGGTCTTCCAAGTTACGTTTGTAGATTACATAATCTCCATTTTCGTCTTTTTCATCTAATAAAGCGACTACTTCTTTGCGAATGGCTTCTCTAAAATAAGTTGCACGCCCTTTTTTGAAACTCAATTGTTGGAAATCACATACAATCGGTTTTTTACAAAGTTGTTCATACTCTTCGCGAGTAATATGCAAACGAAGTCCATCATTATCTCCTTCACTGTTTTTTAACCATTGAAATAACACTTGATTTCTTCGTTCAACAGCCCTCATACTGTCTTTTTCTCTTGCTTCGAGTATTTCACTTTTACTTATTTCATTTGGATTTACTCCTTTATTATCTGCTAAAATGGCTCTGTAATTTTTTTGGGTAAAAGTATATGGATTATACAATGTTGGATTTTTACACATACCTACTAACATTGCAGCTTCGTCTTTGGATACTGTTTTTGGGGTTTTATTGAAGTAAATTTTACAAGCATTCGTTATACCAACGGCATTATACAAGAAATCAAATTGATTGAGATACATCGTAATAATTTCTTCTTTGGTAAAGGTTTCTTCTATACGAGTAGAGATAATATTTTCTCTTACTTTTTCAATTAGACGGTTTGCTTTACGTCCTATGCTCCCAAATAAAGGTTTACTTTCTTCTTCACCACGTGCAAGCATTTCTTCACGTTCTTCGCGAGATTTAATTGTAAACAACTGTTTTGCTAACTGTTGTGTAATTGTAGAAGCACCCCCAGCACCCCCTACATTAACTACAGCTCTCGCCAGTGCCTTTACATCAATACCAGAATGAGCGTAAAAGCGTTCATCTTCTGTAGAGATTAAAGCATCTGTAATGAATGGTGAAATAGAATCGTAGTGTGCGACTAATCGGTTTACTTTCCAGTAGCGACCTAATTCAGATTGACCATCACTTGCATATACTACAGAGGCAGATAATTGGGGATCTTTTAAATCTTCGATAGATGGGAGGTCACTAAAAGACTGATATATTAACAAACAAACAATGAATGTAATAGGAAAAGTTGCCAGCACCCAAAAACGTCTTGTAAATGTTTTTACTTTTTCTGGAGAAAGAACTTCTTCTTGTCTTTTTTTGCTCTTTGCCATATATTAAATTGTGAATTAGATATTAAAAATGAAAAGCGTCAATCATTGACGCTTTTCAATATTATTTCTTTTTTAAAGAATCTTTAACATAATTTTCAATTGCTGCAGTCATACTTGGTGCGTTTGGCTGTGGCGCATGAACATCTAATCGAAGGTTGTTTTTAATTACTGCGTTTGCTGTAGTAGGTCCAAATGCAGCAATGATAGTTTCATTTTGTTTAAAGTCAGGGAAGTTTTTGAATAAAGACTCAATTCCTCCTGGACTAAAAAACACCAACATATCATAAGAAACATGTTCTAAATCACTTAAATCAGAAGCTACTGTTCTGTATAGCATAGCTTTAGTGAAATCGATTTTATGTTGCTCTAATGTTTCTGGAATTTTATCTCTTAAAATATCGGTACAAGGAAGAAGGTATTTTTCTCCTTTGTGTTTACGCATTGTTTCTACAAGTTCTTCAATGGTTTGTTTCCCAAAGAAAATTTTTCTTTTCCTATAGGTAACATATTTTTGTAAATACAAAGCGATTGCTTCTGAAATACAAAAATACTTCATCGTGTCTGGAACGGTAAAACGTGTTTCCTGAGCCATTCTAAAATAGTGGTCTACTGCATTTTTAGAAGTAAGAATAACAGCCGTAAAATCACCAAAATTTACCCTTTGCGATCTAAATTCTTGCGCATTAACACCTTCAACTCGAATGAATGGTCTGAAATCAATTTTCAATTTGTATTTATCAGCCAAATCAAAATAAGGAGATTTTTCTCCTTCTGGTTTAGGTTGCGAAACTAAAATTGTTTTGATGCTCACACTATTTAAATTTAGTTATCAATTCAAAATCATATATATACTCTTGATAAATAGTAAAATACTATATATAAAGGTAATAGTTCAAACGTGCAAAAATACAAAATTATGTAATACCAAGGGAGCCCTTTTGAAAAAGCAAAAATAAATCCTCTAAATATTCTATAAAAGTAAGTTATAGCTAATAAATAAATAGTTAGGTTGCTTACGAACCAATGGACATAAGGATCAAATATCCATATTAATAAAAATAAAACACCAAATAATCCTAAAAATTCACAGATAATTCGATTGGTTAGTTTGATTTCCTTGGAGAAATTTTTTTCACCTGTAGTTAATTCCACAAGGGTTAAGTATAATTGAGGAGCAAGTAGTAAGTAAACAGGAATACCGATAGCAATCATCCAGTTTGTCCAACCAAAAAGTTTGAAGTTTTCACTTATCAAAAATGAAGTAATGATTGAAAAACTGATTATAAATGTTGATATCAGGCAAAAATTGGTTATAAGACTTAAGGGTAGTTCTTCAAATACTATTTTTTCTACATTTCTATTTTTATATAGCGATTTTGCAAGAGATGAAATGAAAAATGGGTTATTAATACGTGCAATTGTAAGTAAAACAAAAGTGATAAATAAACTGTATATAGCCCATTGATAAGGAGTTTCGGCTCTCCATACCAAATTCAATCTAATATCTTGTTTATCAACAGATTGAATCAAAGTGTGTAGGGCATAGTTCAGGCTCATAAAATCGTTATACATTGCAAAATTACTATTTTGTTTTCATCCGTGTATGAACACCTTTTAATTTACTTTGTTTATCATTTTAATAATACTAATTTTGTCCCACCTTATAACTAATTAATATGGCTACAGATTTATATACACATCCAGATTATTATAACATGGATGATTTGTACACGGAAGAACAATTGTTGGTTCGTGATGCTGCACGTGCATGGGTTAAAAAAGAAGTTTCTCCAATCATTGACGAGCATTATGAAAAAGCGACATTTCCTTTACATTTATTAAGAGGATTAGGAGAAATCGGTGCTTTTGGTCCTTATATTCCTGAACAATACGGAGGTCCTGGTTTAGACCAAATTTCGTACGGTTTGATTATGCAAGAGTTGGAAAGATGTGATTCAGGATTACGTTCTACAGCGTCTGTACAAAGTTCTTTAGTTATGTATCCAATTTGGAAATATGGTTCTGAAGAGCAAAAAATGAAATACCTTCCAAAATTAGCTACGGGTGAAATGATGGGTTGTTTTGGTTTAACTGAACCAGATCATGGATCAAATCCTGGTGGAATGATTACAAACTTCAAAGATGCTGGTGATCATGTTATTTTGAACGGTGCTAAAATGTGGATTTCTAACGCTCCTTTTGCTGATATCGCTGTGGTATGGGCGAAAGATGAGTCGGGAAGAATTCACGGTGTGGTAGTTGAGCGTGGAATGGAAGGGTTTTCAACTCCTGAAATGCACGGAAAACTTTCATTGAGAGCTTCATCTACTGGAGAGTTAATTTTCGTTGATGTGAAAGTTCCAAAAGAAAACATATTACCTGGAAGAACTGGATTAGGTGCTCCATTAAGTTGTTTGGATTCTGCTCGTTTCGGTATCGCATGGGGTGCTTTAGGTGCTGCTATGGATTGTTACGATCAAGCATTGAGATATTGTAAAGAAAGAACACAGTTTGGTGTTCCGATTGGTGCTTTCCAATTACAACAAAAGAAATTGGCTGAGATGATTACTGAAATCACCAAAGCACAATTATTAACATTCCGTTTGGGTCAATTGAGAAATGAAGGTAGAGCTACATCTGCACAAATTTCAATGGCAAAACGTAACAACTGTGAAATCGCTATGAATATTGCGCGTGAAGCACGTCAAATTCACGGTGGTATGGGTATCACTTCAGAATATTCAATGATGCGCCATATGGCAAACTTAGAATCAGTAGTGACTTACGAAGGTACACACGACATTCACTTGTTAATTACAGGGATGGATGTAACAGGTATCCCTGCATTCACACGTGATATGCCAGATTTATCTAATATGAAATAAGAAAGAGTTTCTTTCAAGAAAATGTTTAGGGTCGCGAAAGCGACCCTTTTTTTGTTAATTACTGCATTCAAAAAAACGTTGTTAAATACTATTTTTATTTGTTTCATCCTTGATTTATAAGGAAATTTTTAGAATATCAACTAAAATTCACAAATAAAATAAGTTGTTAATAAAAAAAGATATATCTTTGCAGGCAAATTCAGAAATTACACTTAAAAGGCACGATATGTCGCATATTCAAGGTAAAATTTCACAGGTAATTGGTCCTGTGGTTGACGTAAGCTTCGAAAAGGGAGTAGCTCTTCCAAACATTTTTGATGCATTGGAAGTTAGAAAAGAAAATGGAACACGCGTTGTATTAGAAGTACAAGCACACGTTGGAGAAAGTTCTGTACGTGCAATTTCCATGGATTCTACAGATGGATTCACACGTGGTATGGCTGTAGTTGCTACAGGTGACGCAATCAGAATGCCTATCGGTGATAAAATTAAAGGTCGTTTATTCAACGTGGTAGGTGAAGCTATCGACGGAATTAACGAAGTGAGCAATGAAGGTGGTATGTCAATTCACCGTGAAGCTCCAAAATTTGATCAATTATCTACTTCAACAGAAGTATTATTTACAGGTATAAAAGTAATTGACTTAATTGAGCCTTATGCAAAAGGAGGTAAAATTGGTTTATTCGGTGGTGCTGGTGTTGGTAAAACAGTATTAATTCAGGAGTTGATTAACAACATCGCTAAAGGACACGGAGGTTTATCAGTGTTTGCTGGTGTTGGTGAGCGTACTCGTGAAGGAAATGACTTATTACGTGAGATGTTAGAGTCTGGTATCATCAAGTATGGTGAAGAATTTATGCACTCAATGGAAGAAGGAGGATGGGATCTTTCTAAGATCGATTTAGAAGAAATGAAAGAGTCTAAAGCTACTTTCGTTTTCGGTCAGATGAATGAGCCTCCAGGTGCACGTGCTCGTGTAGCTTTATCTGGATTGACATTAGCTGAATATTACCGTGATGGTGAAGGTGATGGACAAGGTAAAGATATCCTTTTCTTCGTTGATAACATCTTCCGTTTTACGCAAGCTGGTTCTGAGGTATCTGCTTTATTAGGTCGTATGCCATCTGCGGTAGGTTACCAACCTACATTAGCAACTGAGATGGGTGCGATGCAAGAGCGTATTACTTCAACTAAAAATGGATCTATTACATCTGTACAAGCGGTTTACGTACCTGCGGATGACTTAACTGACCCGGCTCCGGCTAACACGTTTGCTCACTTAGATGCAACAACTGTATTGTCTCGTAAAATTGCTGAGTTAGGTATCTATCCTGCGGTTGACCCATTAGATTCAACTTCTCGTATCCTTTCTGCTAAAGTGTTGGGTGAGGCTCATTACAATTGTGCTCAAAACGTGAAACAAATCTTACAACGTTATAAAGAATTACAAGATATCATTGCTATCCTTGGTATGGATGAGCTTTCTGAAGAAGACAAATTAGTTGTACACAGAGCGCGTCGTATTCAACGTTTCTTATCTCAACCTTTCCACGTAGCTGAACAGTTTACAGGTATCAAAGGAGTATTGGTTGACATCCAAGATACTATCAAAGGTTTCAACATGATTTTAAACGGTGAAATGGATCAGTATCCAGAAGCTGCTTTCAACTTGAAAGGAACGATTGAAGACGTTATCGAGGCAGGTAAGAAAATGTTAGCTGACACAGGAAACTAATACTTGAAACTATGCAATTAGAAATAATCACTCCTGAGAGCAATTTATTTTCTGGCGAGGTAGTTGCAGTACAATTACCGGGGAAGGATGGATTGTTTCAGGTATTAAACAACCACGCACCAATTATCTCTGCGTTAACAAAAGGTACAATTAAAGTTGATTTATCTCAACCATTGAAGAATACTAAAAAGTTAAATAAAAGAGTTCAAGTAGATGCATCTAACAAAGTTTTAACGATAGATGTTGATGGAGGTGTTGTTGAACTAACAAATAACAAATTGATTTTATTGGCAGAGTAATCTTCCAAAAAAAATATTAGAGGGGTTTTCTGAAAAGAAAACCCCTTTTTTAATTTCTTTTTGTGAGTTTTTTGTTAATGATTGCCAACTAAATCAGTCTTTTTGGAATATCATTATTAAATTTGTCGTTTTGACTTTATTAGAGTAAAATGGATTATCTATCGCAAATTGATAAACAGAACATACCTCAACATGTTGCTATCATCATGGATGGAAATGGGCGTTGGGCAAAACAACAAGGAGAAGAAAGATTATTTGGACACTCTGTTGGGGTCGAATCAGTTCGTGAAGCATTGAACGGATGTAAAAAGTTAGGGGTTAAATACCTGACTTTATATACTTTTTCAACAGAAAATTGGAGTCGCCCGAAAGAAGAAATTGATGGTTTAATGAATCTATTGGTACAAACGATCGCGAATGAGGTAGATGAATTGAATGAGAATGGTATTCGGTTATTGACGATTGGAGATGATGATGGTCTACCTGAATCATGTCAAGATGAATTACGCGAAGCAAAAGAAAAAACAGCAGGAAATACAGAATTTAATCTGATTTTAGCTTTAAATTATAGTGCTCGTTGGGAAATAAAAGCAGCAATAAAGTCAATATCAGAAGATTATAAACAAGGAAAAATTACCTTATCAGATATCAACGATGAACTGATTAGTAATTCCCTAACAACGGCAAACTATCCGGACCCAGAATTATTAATCAGAACAAGTGGAGAGCAACGAATTAGTAATTTTTTATTGTGGCAAATCGCTTATTCAGAATTATATTTTACGGATGTTTTATGGCCTGAATTTAAAGAGGAAGATTTATACAAAGCGGTTCTTTCTTATCAAAAAAGAGAACGACGTTTTGGACAAACTTCCGAACAACTTTCATAAGTATGAATAAATATATATTGATTCTAATTCCACTAGTTTCTTTGGGATTGAAATCTCAAGTGAATCAAACTACGGTAAGTACAGAATTTCAAGTTGATTATTTTAGTCCTAAAGAATATGAGATTGGTCCAATACGTATTGATGGTGCTGACAATTTTGATCACCAGTCAATTAAAATGGTTGCCGGCTTAAAGTCAGGAATGAAAATCAAAATTCCAGGTCAAAAAATTACCGATGCAATTCAGAATTTGTGGAAGGAAGGTCTTTTTTCATTTATTGACATACAAGTTGAAAAAGAAATCAATGGAGTTGTGTTTTTAGCAATCAAATTGGTACCAAGACCCAAATTATCTCGATTTAAATTTGTAGGTGCTTCAAAAAAAGACATCGACAAGTTAAGAGAATTAGTGACCCTATATTCTGGAAAAACAATAAATGAAGCTTTAGTATTAAATACTCAAAATAAAATCAAAGGATATTTTAAGGAAAAAGGCTATTATTCTGTTAGTGTAAGAGTTGAACAAGAACCTGATAAATTAATGAATAATGCATCTATGTTTACCATTTTTGTAGATAAAGGTCAAAAAGTAAAAATCAAGGATATCGAAGTAGAGGGGAATTTAGATAATTTCAGCAATTTCGAGGTATTAGGTGTATTCAAGTTTAAAAGCGAAAAATTAGCAAAGCGAAAAATACGTGGCGCTATGGATGATACTAAACGCCAGTCTATTATGCGTGTTTTTAGCAGATCAAAATTCATGATTTCTGCTTATGAAAAAGACAAACAAGCTATAGTATCGAAGTTAAATTCTAAAGGTTTACGGGATGCACGTATAGCAAGAGACACGTTCTATCTTGAAGATCCAAAGCACATTCTTGTAAAATTGACTATTGATGAAGGAAATATTTATCGTTTTGGTAAAATTCAATGGTTAGGTAATACAAAATTTTCAAGTGGTTATTTAGATACAGTATTGGTAATTAAACAAGGGGATATTTACAATAAATCTTTGTTGGAATCTAGAATTACAATGAGTCCCGATGGTAGAGATATTTCTTCTCTTTATATGGATAGAGGGTATTTATTTTTTCAGGTTATTCCAATAGAAACGAATATTGAAAATAATGAGATTAATTATCAAATGCGCATTATCGAAGGGAAAGAGGCAAGGGTTAAAAGAATTGTAATCAAAGGAAACACAAAAACGAATGATCATGTGATTCGTAGAGAAATTCGAACTAAACCAGGAGATTTATTTAATCGTAATGATATTATCAGAACCCAAAGAGAGCTTTCTCAGTTGGGTTATTTCAATAATGAGGCATTCCAAATTAATCCCATACCAAATCCTCAAGATGGTACAGTAGATATTGAATATACAGTAGAAGAAAAATCTTCGGATCAGATTGAATTGTCAGGTGGATATGGAGCAGGTAGAATCGTTGGTACTTTAGGCTTGACATTTAATAATTTCTCTTTAAAACGTATCTTTGAGTCAAATGCATGGCAACCATTACCGTCAGGAGATGGTCAAAAATTGTCGTTGAGAGCACAAACGAATGGTACTTTTTTTCAATCATATACTTTCTCGTTTACGGAGCCTTGGTTAGGTGGTAAAAAACCGAATTCATTATCAACTTGGATTAATCATTCTCAATTTGGAACAGGTTTATTACGTTCAAATCCAAATTATTCTGGGATTTCGATAACAGGTGCGGGTGTTGGTTTTGGTCGCAGGAAGAAATTTCCTGATGATTTTTTCAATGCATATTATGAACTTGCTTATCAATACTATGATGTTTCAAATTATCAAAGTTTTTTCCCAAGTTTTAGTAATGGGTATGCCAATGATATTAGTATAAAGTATGTATTGCAACGAAATTCGATAGATAACCCTATCTTCCCGAAAGAGGGTAGCCAAATGGTATTTACAGCTAAATCTTCTATTCCTTATTTCTTATTTAATGGCAATAAAGATTTTAGCACTGCAACACAACAAGAGAAGTATAAATATTTGGAATACTTCAAGTTGAAATTTACGGGAGCTTGGTTTTTACCGTTGACTGCTGATAAAAAATTGGTTCTTATGCCACGTATTGGTTTTGGTTTTATGGGCGCGTATAGTAATACCAAAGGTTTAACTCCATTTGAGCGTTTTGCTCTTGGAGGTAATGGACTTTCTGGAATGAATCAATTGGGTGGTCGAGAAATGATTGCTTTAAGAGGGTATAATGACAATAGTTTGTCTAGCGCTGCAAGTGATCCAATTATTACAAAGTATACTTTAGAACTTCGATATCCGATTTCATTAAATCCGCAAGCTACTTTTTATGTACTAGCATTTGGAGAAGCAGGAAATACGTTTACAAATATTAAAATGTATAATCCTTTTAATGTGAAACGCTCAGCGGGAGTGGGGGTACGCGTATTCTTACCTATGTTTGGTATGTTAGGTTTGGATTATGGTTGGGGATTCGATTATTTAGATCCACACTCGCAAGGGTATAGAATAGGTGGGGGATCAGATCAAAGTATTCAAGAGAAAGGATATTTTGGTAAATTGAATTTTACAATTGGAATGAATTTAGGTGAATTATAATAAATGATGTTTTTAAACGTATATTTGGAAACGGTTTAGATTAAAATGAAAAAATATTTTGTTTTACTTTTATTGACTTTGGGATCTACGTTTGTGGGAGCTCAAAAATATGGGTTTATAAATTCTGAATATATTCTAACTAAAATGCCCGAATATAAAGAAGCTAAAGATCGATTAGATAAAATGGCAGATCGATGGACGAAGGAGATAGAGGAAAGAAATAAAGTATTCAATCAGAAGAAAGAGCTATTTAACAAAGAAGAAGTATTGCTTCCATCAGAGGAAAAAGAAAAACGTCAAGAAGAGCTACAAAAATTAGAAAATGAAATTATCGAATTACAACAAGCAAGATTTGGTGTTAGTGGTGAATATTTTCAAAAAAGACAAGAACTTGTAAAACCGATACAAGATAAGGTATATGATGCTATGCAAAGAATAGCAACTAAAAAAGGGTATTCTTTCATCTTTGATAAAGCGAATCAAAGTAATTTGGTTTTTGCAGATAAAAAGTATGACCTTAGTGATGAGATTATTAAAGAATTGGGAATAAAAACAAAGTAATAAATCGTAAAAAAAAAGTAATGAAAAAAGTAGTATTAGTATTTTCTTTATTGTTGTCTTTAACAACATTTGCTCAAACAAAAGTAGCACACGTAAACACTCAAAAATTATTAGATACTTTACCTTCTCGTAAGGAAGCAATGAAGCAATTGTCTGCCTTCGAACAAAAAGGAGCTGGAGAATTGAAAGAGATGGAAGAAGAATTACAAAAAGTATATTCAAAATATATGGCAGATCAAGCAACTTTGACTCCTGTAATGAAACAATACGAAGAAGAAAGAATTCAAAAGAAAAGCCAAGCAATTCAACAACGTGAACAAGAATTACAACAGTTAATGCAAAAAATGGGTAATGAGTTAAACGAACCTATTTTAAAGCGTGTACAAAAAGCGGTAGAGCGTGTTGCGGCAGCTAAAAAAATCAACTATGTAATCGACGAAAGTACTACTTTGTATTTTAAAGGCGGCCAAGATGTTACAAGTGAAGTTATGGTTGAGTTATTGAAATTAGATGCTATAGAAGCTCCTAAAAAATAAATAAAACACAATTTAATTGATTAAGGTAATCGGCTTTCGGTTGCCTTTTTTTATTTTTATTCCTAGAAATGAACAAACGTTGTCCCATAGGAGTTTTTGATTCTGGTTACGGAGGCCTAACTATTTTAAATGATTTACGCAAAGTCTTGCCTGAGTACGATTATTTGTATTTGGGTGATAATGCGCGTGCACCTTATGGACCGCGTTCTTTTGATGTGGTTTACGAGTTTACATTACAGGCAGTAAAGTTTTTATTTGAACAAGGGTGTGAACTAATCATTTTAGCATGTAATACTGCTTCCGCAAAAGCATTGAGGTCTATTCAACAAAAAGATTTACCTCTCATTGATTCAAACAAAAGAGTATTAGGGGTTATTAGACCTACATCAGAAGTGATTGGTGATTTTTCAAAGAACAAACACATTGGAATTTTAGCTACAGAGGGAACCATCAAATCCGATTCATATCGCTTGGAAATAGCCAAGTTTTTTCCTGAAGTACAACTTTCCCAAAAAGCGTGTCCTATTTGGGTTCCTTTAATCGAGAATCAATTGCATGAACAAGAAGGAGGGAAATGGTTTATCAAACGAGATGTTGATCGTTTGCTAGCAAAAGATACTGCAATTGACACCTTATTATTAGGATGTACACACTATCCTTTAGTAGCGTCGATTGTAAAAGAATCCGTGCCTGAGCATGTAAAAGTGGTTACACAAGGAGAAATCGTAGCAAAATCTTTAAAAACGTATTTAGAAAATCATACAGAACTAGCAAATAAATGCACCAAAAACGGTGGAGTAGATTATTTAACTACCGAAACTGCTACCGATTTTGATAAAAAAGCATCTGCTTTTGTAGGGGAAGAAATTCATTCAACACACGTAGTTTTAACCTAATGATTCAATTATCACACACACTTATTCTAGGTTCTAAATCGCCAAGAAGACAAGAATTATTAAAGGGTATGGGACTTGATTTTGTGATTCGAACACAAGATTCAGACGAAACTTATCCTCACGATTTACCATTAGAACACATTGCTGAATACTTGGCCATTCAAAAAGCACAGGTTTTACTAAATACTTTAGCAAATAATGAATTATTAATTTGCTCGGATACAGCGGTGATTGTGGATAATCAATTCTTGGCAAAACCAGAAACGCGTGAAGAAGCCATTGCTATGTTGAACTTATTATCAGGAAAAACCCATAAAGTGATTACGGGAGTAAGCCTATCAACTTCTTCAAATCAATGGAGTTTTTCGGATACAACATTGGTTACTTTCTCTACGCTTTCTTCTAACGAAATCTCATACTACGTAGATCAATATAAGCCTTATGATAAAGCAGGTTCGTATGGAATTCAAGAATGGATTGGCTATATAGGAATTGAAAAAATGGAGGGTTCTTATTTCAATGTAATGGGATTGCCTACAGCTAAACTTTGGCAAGAATTAAACCGATTGGGATTCGTTCAAATGGTTTCAATTTAGTGTATTTATGTCAACCAGTAAAGACATATTTTCTATATTGAAGTACATTACATTTCTTCGATTATGGAATTTGTTTTCACTTTATTTTTCTTTTATTTTTTCAAGAATCATACGCAGACCCATCGTTTGGGGAAAACCTTTTACTGTAAGTATTGAACCTACTACCGCCTGTAATCTTGGTTGTCCAGAGTGTCCAAGTGGCTTAAAAGCCTTTACTCGTCCCACAGGAAAACTTTCACTGATTGATAATAATTTCTTATTGGATTCCATCGGAAAACAATTGATGTATGTGAATTATTATTTTCAGGGAGAACCGTTTTTAAATCCTGACTTTTTATCATTGGTAAAGGCTGCCAAAGAAAGAAATGTATATGTTGCTACTTCCACAAATGCACATTTTATAAATGCTAAAATAGCAGAAGAGATTGTTTTATCCGGTCTTGATAGATTGATCATTTCCATTGATGGAACTACGCAAGAAACGTATGAATCGTATCGTGTTTCGGGTAAATTAGACAAGGTGATTTCAGCAACCAAAGAATTAATACGTGCTAAAGAACAACTACAAAGTCAAACACCCCACCTGATATTTCAGTTTTTGGTAGTAAAACCAAATGAGCACGAAATTCCTTCTGTATTTAATTTAGCAAAAGAATTAGGGGTAGATGAGGTTCGATTAAAAACCGCCCAACTATACGATTACAAAAACGGTCACCAGTTGATGCCGACGAATGAAAAGTATACTCGTTACAAACTTCAAAAAGACGGTACATATAAGTTAAAATATGCCATTCAAAATCACTGTTGGCGTATGTGGTCTTCTTGTGTTTTTACTTGGGATGGGCAAGTGGTTCCCTGTTGTTTTGATAAAGATGCTAAATACCCGTTGGGTAGTGCAACGAGTATTCCCTTTAACACATTATGGAAATCAGAAAAATACCAAGGGTTTCGTAAAATGGTATTGACTGGTAGAAAACAAATTGATATCTGTCAGAATTGCTCGGAAGGAACTAAAGTTTGGATTTAGTTTCCTTGATGATTTTCTGAACTCGGTATAGCATAACAACACAAAGAATTACAAAAAAACTAACGACATAAGCCAAAGTATCATAGTGTTCGATAGGGCTATGCACATCTTTTTGAACGACAATCATACCACCAATCGCTGCTGCTATACCCCCAGCCATTTGTTGTAAAGATGAATTAACACTCATAAAAGCGCCTCTGTCTTGTAATTTTGGTAATTCAGAAACTAATGCTACGCTAGGAACCATTCGAGCCATTACCCCCATCATCATCAATACATTGAGAATAACGACTATTGCAAAAGAGGTTTCGCCTAAATTTGCATAGGTTACAACTACGATAATCATCCACGCAGAAGCAAAAGTAAAGATTGTAAATTTATTGATTTTGTCACTGATTTTACCAATCAAAGGCATCATTAATAGGGTCGCTACTCCTGCAATCATAAATAATAGCGGTAGTTGTTCTTGCGTAACGTGCAAGTTGTTAATAGCATAAACACTTCCCCAAGGCATAATCATAAAACCGCCTAAAGACATAAGTGCTGTGGTTAAAAATCCAACTCTATAATTTCTATTTTGAATGGTATGAATTAAATGTTGAAGTGCGTTTGTGTCCTTATCTTTTACTTCTAAATGTTTGGTTATAGGTTTCATTTTTAGCACAATAAATAACCAAATAATTAATGCCATCCCGACAATTAGAAAGAAAGGAGACTGCCAACCAAAGTGATTCGCAATGTATAAACTGATCGGAATACCTAGTACTTGACTAGTTCCGAATCCCATTTGTAAGAACCCCATAACCCTTCCTCTTTTTTCGATTGGAAATAAATCAGAAACAATTGCCATAGAAATAGAACCAATTACTCCTCCGAAGATTCCGGTAAAAACTCTTGCCGCAACTAATAAGTAAAAATTAGAGGCTAGACCACAAAATAAGGTTCCGACAATAAATCCAATGTAAAAGAAAAGTAACAGTTTTTTTCTATCGAAACTGTCTGCAAAACCTGCCGTTAAAAATCCTGAAATACCTGCACTAAAAGCATAGGAAAAAACAGCAATCCCAAATTGTTTTGTTGAAAGTTGCATCGACTTCATCAATAAATCTCCAAGTGGAGACATCACCATAAAATCCAGAACTACAGTGAACTGTGTAAGTGCTAAAATGGCAATAACAAATTTTTGATATCCAGAAAATTTTTCTGTTGAAAGTGCTTTTTGATTTTCCATAAAGTGACTAATGTAATCAATTAAAAGAAATAAATTAATCGACAGTCACAGCAAATGGAATTTTTAATGTTTCTTGAGTACCCGAAGAAATAGTAAGATTTTCAACAACAATAAGATACATTCCTGTTGTTATTCGTTGTCCTTTATTATCTATCCCGTCCCAATGTTTTTTTTCTTGCTTTCCTATGAATTCATTTTTTAACCAATGTTTTACAATTTCGCCGTTAGGTTGATAAATCGTTACTGTTGAGTTTATTTCATTCAACGAACTATTAAAATTTAATTCCAATAAATCATCTACACCATCATTATTTGGTGAAAGGACTGATGAGGTTAAAAACACATATTCATTAGGTTGATTATTCGTTTTATAAGCGTGTGAATTTTCATTACCCGGTGTAGCAAATCCAGAGGTTTGAGAAGCAGTTTGCCAATTCGATTTATCTTGGCTTGCGTTTAGCGGATTGATTCTTTCAAGTGCTTTCCCATCGTACTCGTTTAGTAGGATAAAATGCCAATTTTCTTGGTAACTCACCTTGTCGATTATCGTATTGTTATACAATAAAATAACGGTTCCAGAATCATTATTGTAAGTAGGGAGTTTGGTTTGAATAAATTGATTTGTGTTCGTTGATTGGTAATTTTTAATAATACTTTCTTTTTCTGAAGCAAAAAACACAACTTCTCCTGGTTTGATATAGCGGTTGCTCGTAACCTTTTCGGTTGAAATTTCGCCTTGATTTTTATTTCCAAATGCTAGTGAATTCGAGTTTATCCATTTATTCGAATTGTTTTTAATTTCAACAAAATCAGCCCCATCAGAATAAGGATTGAATAGAATTTCATTGATGATTAAATCTCCAATTATTGGTTTTTCAGACAAAGCAAAAGGAATTGAAAAGGTAGAATTATCTCCCCAACAATTTTCAATGGATGTGATAGTTAGTCTATTTTCTTTAGATGCTTGAATGGCATTTTTAAAGGTAATATTCCAAGTATTTGGTGTGGTGATTAGGGTGTCTAATGTAAGATTATTTGAAACTGAAACTGCATTTTTATTAGATTTAACTTGTTGATTAAAAACAATTTTTAAACTCAAACTATCTGAAACATCGACCATTGTTACATCTATTGGAAAAGTCTTTTTAAGTGTGTCATATACTGCATTTTGTTCGCCAGGGGTACCTCCATCAAAATGGGTACTTGCCGACCAATTGTTTCCATCACTGCAAGGATGATTCGGGTTGATTCTTTCTAAACTCCAACCGCCTTTGTTTTTTACATCATCGTGATACCAAGTAGCATCGTATTCGATTTCATCGAGTAACAATCCAGAACTATCCAATAATTGAACTTTATCTCCGCTATTATTCAAACTTGGGAAACTTGTTACTCCCAATGCTTGGTTCATAAAAACCAAACTATTTGTATTACACAAAAGTCTATAGGTATGTGGCGCTAACCAACCATTAGCAATTTTTCCTTTGCTTGTTCCGTCAGTTACTATCCAATTTTCAAGGTTAAAGTACTTATTACTATTATTGTAAATCTCGATGTATTCTAATTCTGCTAACCCAACGGGAGGAGAGGGATTCGCCATAATTTCATTTAAAATGACATCTCCAGGTAGTGGTTTTTCAGCGATTAAAAAATGAAAGTTTTGAGACAAATTACTGCTACTATTTCCACTTAAATCTTGAACTTTTAGTACTTGTAAAGTATATGTATTCGCATTAATTAAATTGTTATTCAGTGTAAGTAAAAGGGTATTTTGTTTGATAGAATCTCTTTTTACCGAAAAAACGGTATTATTGGTAATCAAATAATTATCTGTGTTCGAAATAAAATTAGTATCAATTTTTTCAGAGAAAGTAAGGAGGATTTGTTTATCGTTTTTAACGGCAATTTCATTTAAAATAGGGGGGATTTTATCTACTATTTTAGGTCCTATATATACATTATCAAAGTAAAATTTAGAAGCATTTGTTTTAGTGTATTTACAATAAAAACCAAAGTAAGAACCTAATAATGAACTATTTTCATTTACGCTGAATTCTTCTATATAATTATCACCACCATTATAATCTGTAAAAATCCTCCAGGTTCCATCTTTTTCTCGAACTACTTTTACAGCAACAATAAAATTGGTTGCAATGGCTCCAATGGTAGCATTTCCTAATTCTTTGATTACTTTGTTTTCAGACTTAAACAAACGAATTGCATCAATGGAACCGCTTTCTCCAAATTGAAGAAAGTATCCATCCGGTTGAGTTTTTAGTTCGTAGGAAGATGCTGTTAAATAAACCCTTGTATAATTATTTGCCGAGGGTGAAAACGATTGTTTTATCCAAAAGCGCCATTCTTTATCTTCTAAGTTGGTTAACTCGTGTTTAACACTTAAAAAAGCAGTATCTTCTTGACTATCTTTTGTTTTAAGTTGAAAAGAGGAATTGATTTCAAATTTAGTATCAGAACCAATCCAATTTGGTTTTAAGGTAAAATTTCCATCCGTAAATAGGTCTTCTACTTGACTGAAAATGAATATTGGACAAAATATTACAAGAAAAAATACAATCGAACGCATTAAGAGTGTGTTAAGTGCGTTCAAAAATAGTAATTTTGGTTAGTACATCTAAATGTTTAAAAATGAAAGTAGCAGTAGTAGGTGCAACAGGTATGGTTGGTAATGTGATGCTTACCGTGTTGCGTGAACAAAATTTCCCAATTACAGAGTTAATTCCTGTGGCTTCTGAAAAGTCGGTAGGACAAGAAATTTCGTTTGGATCGCAATCGTTTAAGGTTGTAGGTTTAGAAACTGCTGTTTCAATGAAACCAGATGTGGCTATTTTTTCTGCAGGTGGAGACACTTCGTTGGAATGGGCACCAAAGTTTGCCGAAGTTGGAACGTATGTAATTGACAACAGTTCTGCTTGGAGAATGGACCCAACAAAAAAATTGGTGGTTCCTGAAATTAATGGGGATGAATTAACTGCTGCTGATTTCATTATTGCCAATCCAAATTGTAGTACAATTCAAATGGTGATGGTACTTGCTCCGTTGCATAAAAAATACAAAGTGAAACGTGTTATCGTATCAACGTATCAATCCATTACAGGTACAGGTGTGAAGGCTGTAAAGCAAATGGAAAACGAACGTGATGGAATTACTGGAGATATGGCATATCATTATCCGATTGACAAAAACTGTATTCCGCATTGTGATACATTTTTAGATAACGGTTACACCAAAGAAGAAATGAAATTGATGAATGAGCCAAAGAAAATTTTGGATCCTGCAATCAATGTTACTGCCACTGCGGTGCGTGTACCAGTGGTTGGAGGACATTCAGAGGCGGTGAATATCGAATTTGAAAATGATTTCGATTTAGCGGAAGTTCGTAAAATTTTACACGAAACTCCAGGAGTTACCCTGAAAGATGACCCAACGACAAACTCTTATCCTATGCCTAAATATGCAGAGGCGAAAGACGATGTATTTGTAGGTCGTATTCGTCGAGATGAAACAAATCCGAATACGTTGAATTTGTGGATTGTTTCGGATAATTTACGCAAAGGTGCTGCAACGAATGCAGTGCAAATCGCACAATTATTAGTGAAAAAAGGAATTTTAAAAGTAGAATCAATCGCATAATAATGGCTTTAATCAAAGAATGTAGGGGATTTACTCCGAAACACGGGGAAGATTGTTGGTTTGCTGAAAATGCAACCATTGTGGGAGATGTAGAAATGGGTGACCAATGTTCGGTGTGGTTTTCTGCCGTTGTACGTGGCGATGTGAATTCCATTAAGTTTGGTAATAAAGTAAATATTCAAGATGGTGCTGTCATTCACGCAACGTATGAAAAAACGAAAACCAATTTAGGAAACAATGTTTCGGTAGGACACAATGCCTTGGTACACGGTTGTACCGTTGAGGATAATGTGTTGATTGGAATGGGTTCTATCGTGATGGATAATTGTTATATCGAATCGAATTGTATTATTGCCGCTGGGGCAGTTTTACTTGAAGGTACCCGTGTTGAATCTTGGAGTGTGTATGCTGGAGTTCCTGCTAAAAAAGTAAAAACGTTGACACCAGAATTATTCAAAGGGGAGGTACAACGTATTGCCGATAACTATGTGAAATATGCTAGTTGGTTTAAGGATTCGTCAAGCTCATCCTGACTTTCGACAAGTTGCTTCTGAAATTTAAATAGTCTCGAATGTCTGTCTGAGCTTGTCGAAGACAAATGAGAGAACCAAAATTCAACACTATGAACGACATCACCTCAAAACAAGACGTTGAAAATCTAGTAGATACTTTTTACGGAAGGGTATTGCAAGATACTGAACTAGCACCCTTTTTTGTTCGTTTGGATTTTGAGGTACATATGCCAAAGATGGTTCATTTTTGGTCATTTGTGTTATTAGATGAACCGGGATATACGACAAACGTAACAGACAAACACATGCACATGCATTTGTCTAAAGCGCATTTTGACCGTTGGGTAGAATTATTTCATAGAACATTAGACGAATTGTTTGCTGGTGAAAAAGCAGAAATGGCGAAACAACGTGCGACATTGATTGCGTGGACGATACAAAATAAGGCTTCGACAGGCTCAGCCTGACCTAAATAAAATTAAAATCTCCTCTCTGTCGGTCTGAGTTAAGGATTAAAGATTGGTATTAAAATAAGAAAAATTAAATCTCCTCTCTGTCGGTCTGAGCTAAGGATTAAAGATTGGTATTAAAATAAGAAAAATTAAATCTCCTCTCTGTCAGTCTGAGTTAAGGATTAAAGATTGGTATTAAAATAAGAAAAATTAAATCTCCTCTCTGTCAGTCTGAGCTTGTCGAAGACAGAAGAGAGGATTTTCTCAAAAACAACACTATGAACACTTTTACAAAAAACAACGATACAATTTGTGCGCTTTCGACAGCGAATGGAATAGGGGCGATTGCAGTAATCCGTATATCTGGCAAGAATGCGTTTGAAATTGTGTCCACTTTTTTTTCGAAGGATTTGTCAAAAGTGGGAACGCATACCGCTCATTTTGGACGTATTCGCAAAGGCGAAGAAATCATCGATGAGGTGTTATTGACCGTTTTACACGAAGGAAAGAGTTTTACGGGTGAACAAACCGTTGAAATTGCTTGTCATGGTTCGGTGTATATACAGCAACAGATTCTACAATTGTTAACTGCCAATGGTTGTCGTATGGCGGAACCTGGAGAGTTTACGATGCGTGCTTTTATGAATGGAAAGATGGATTTATCGCAGGCGGAAGCCGTAGCAGATTTGATTTCTTCTCAATCGAAAAGAGCACACCAGATGGCGATGAACCAAATGCGCGGTTCGTTTTCGAATGAATTGCGTGATTTACGTGAAAAGTTGATTCACTTTGCAAGTTTGGTTGAATTGGAATTAGATTTTGCTGAAGAAGATGTAGAATTTGCCGATCGTACGGAATTGAAAGCCTTGGTACAAGAAGTCTTGGCATACATTCAAAAATTAATACGCTCCTTTGAATTGGGGAATGCCTTGAAAAATGGGGTTCCCGTAGCGATTGTAGGAGCGCCGAATACAGGGAAAAGTACCTTGTTAAATCAATTGTTAGGCGAAGAACGTGCGATTGTAAGTAACATCGCAGGAACGACACGCGACGTAATTGAAGAAACCTTAAACATCGATGGGATCTTATTCCGTTTGATTGATACTGCAGGAATTCGAGAAGGATTAAGCGACTCTGACGCTGATAAAATCGAAGCGATTGGAATTGAGCGTTCAAAACAAAAAATACAACAGGCACAATTGGTGCTACTATTAGCCGATGCAACAACAGATTCTATTTCTGAAGTAGCAAATTGGGCTGAAACCTTACAAGCAGAATTTCCAGAAAAGAAAATAGTCCTGATCATCAATAAATCGGATGTTTCCAAACAAACAGCGCCTGCCTTTGTACCTCATTTGTACCTTAGCGCTTTAACAGGTGAAGGAGTAGAAAACCTTACCACATGGATGGTAGACCAAATTACGCACGGTGTTGACTTACAACAAGACATAATCGTATCCAATGCACGTCACGTAGACGAACTTCAAAAAACCGCAGAAGCTTTAGAAAAAGCAAATTACGGTCTTGAAACAGGTATCACGGGTGACTTTGTTGCGATGGATATTCGTCAAGCAATGTTCCACTTGGGAAGCATCACGGGAGATATTAGCACGGATGATTTGTTGGGGAATATATTTAGTAAGTTTTGTATTGGAAAGTAATTGAAATAATACTGATTCAATGCTAAATTTGGTTTTGCCTTTATATTCAAGATGTAAAAATTAAGGAAGATTTTTCAGAAAAACACCTGATAGACAATGATTCCATAGTAAATTAAATTGTAGGATGAACAACAAGAACTCAATGAAAGACATAATACGATCTTCTGCAGCGGAATATCTTACTTTTATCAGTGCAACTGGGCAAAGTAGTGTAGAAGTAATTTATGCGGATGAAAACATTTGGCTATCGCAAAAAATGATGGCTACACTTTACAGTATTGAAACCCATACCATTAATTACCATCTAAAGAAAATATTCTCAGATAATGAGTTAGAAGAAAATTCAGTTATTCGAAAATTTCGAATAACTGCAAATGATGGCAAAAACTATGATACACAGCATTACAATCTTTCTGCGATCATTGCCGTAGGTTACAAAGTAAATTCGGAACGAGCGGTACAGTTTAGAAAATGGGCAACTCAAATAGTACAGGAATTTACCATTAAAGGGTTTGCGATGGATGATGAACGTTTGAAAAATGACGGTTCTATTCTTGGCAAAAAATACTTCGAAGAACAGCTCCAACGAATAAGAGAAATACGTTTAAGTGAGCGTAAGTTTTATCAGAAAATTACAGATATTTATGCTACTGCTATTGATTATGATTTAAATGCTACTTCTACACAACGATTTTTTGCTACCGTACAAAACAAATTACATTGGGCAATACATGGTAATACCGCAGCCGAACTTGTAATAAACCGTGCTAATCACCAGAGCGAAAATATGGGACTTACCACTTGGAAAGATGCTCCAAAAGGGAAAATTCAAAAATTTGATGTGTCAGTAGCCAAAAATTATCTGACAGAAAAAGAAATGCAACAACTCCAACGATTGGTTTCTGCCTATTTAGATTTAGCAGAAGATATGGCTACAAGACAAATTCCAATGACTATGGAAGATTGGGAAAACCGCCTAAATAGATTTATTGAAGCGACAGATAGAGCAGTTTTACAAGACGCAGGAAAAGTAACTTCAGAAATTGCCAAAGCCCATGCCGAAACAGAGTTTGAGAAATACAGAGTCATTCAAGATCGCTTATTTGAAAGTGATTTTGATAAAATGATAAAAAATTTGCCGCCTACTAATAAATGAAATTAAAATATAAGTTATTCATATAAAGCATTTTAAATCCCTTGCTGATTTGGATAAAATGGCAAAAAAACAAAGTCGCAAAAAATAAATTATTTGGAGAAAATATAGAACTTCAAAAAATTGAAGAAGTAACAGTACTTTTATCAATTACCTCTTCATTTTATCCCCTCAAACAACTCACCAATTTCAACTTCCAAAGCACGAGCGATTTTTAACATCGTGCTTATTTTCATTCAATTCTTGAATAGTTATATTTGTACATATTCAATTTTCAATAAATGATTATTTCGCATAAAATAGACGAGTTTTTATTTACAATTTTCCCTGAATTAACGGGGGGGGTAATGATTTGATAATTAATACTTTAAAAGAGTATTATAAATATGGCCCATTTACACCTAACGTAACGATTAAAGATAATTGGGTAACAATTGAAATTGATGTTAATTCAATTATTAATCAAGAAGTTGAATTTAGAAAAACTGTAACCTTATGTGAAAAAGGTAACTTCCAAGAAGCAAAACCTATACTAAGTTCATTAATAAAAGTTAATCCCACAAATTCTGAATATCATAGAATAATGGGGCAAATATATTCTGAAGAAGGTAATCAAGATGAAGCAATTAATTGTTTAATTGATTCGCTAAGATGGGATTCAAGAAATGGTTGGGCACTGCTAATGATGGGAAATATCTTTTCAAAATTCAAGTCAGATATTCCTACAGCGATGAAATATTATGACCAAGCATTAGCAGTTAATCCAAACGACAATATTACAATTAATAATATTGGAGCAAATCTTATGCAACAAGGGAAAACTGAAGAAGCTAAGTTGTACTTCAATCAAGCACTAAAAATAGATAATAAATACCCTAATACTCATTATGCATTAAGTCTAACTTATGAAATGGAAGGTGATTTAGTTGCATCTTTTGAATTTGGTTTAAACACTTTAAAGTTTTGTAATGTTAGAGACGGATTTTTTAGTAATGCGTTCAATCACACAACTGATATTGCTAAAAAAATCATGGATACAACAGATGTTTCTAATTTGATTAATAATTATAAAAGTAAATTAGAATTTGATTGTGATAAATTAATCGAAATAATTAAAGATGATGAAATTAAGACTGCTGCAAAATTTGAATTTGCTGAAAATTATAATCGTGAAAAGCATTTAGTAAAATATAAGCCAAGTTATAAAGCGGTAGAACATTTAATAATGCATGAATTAGTGCATTTAGATTTTGCTACTAAGGCAAGACAAATAGATGCTAATATGCTTTTTATTTCTAATCAAAGTCATCAAAATATATTTTTGAAAAGTATCAAAAGTGATTTACAAAAATTAGAGAAATTAGGTATTCCAGATGAAAGTATTTCAAAATATAGCAATGAGTTATTTCACGGTATAAATAGACAGATTTTTAATGCACCGATTGATTTATTCATAGAAGATTTTTTATTCAAAAATTTTAATGAATTAAAACCTTTTCAATTCATTTCCTTATTGAATTTAATCGAAGAGGGAATACAAGCAGTAACCAACGATAAAATAGTTGAGCTTTCACCAAAATCAATTTTATCAAAAAGTAAGATTTACAATATAATAGGTGCTTTGCAATTTAAAGACTTATTTGGGATAGATTTTATCAGTTTTTATAAAGCAACAACAAGTGAATTAAATCAAGCTAATGAGTTGTATAATGAGTATTTAGAATACAGTCAAGATAAACAACCAGGTGAAGAATATGAATTAATCAAAAATTGGTCTGAAGACTTGAAAATAAATGAATATTTTGAATTAGTAGCTGAATCAAGTTATCAATTAAAAAATTCTGATTTAAATTCAATTTTAGAGTCTATTGAAAATGACCCTTATGGAATAAATATTCCTGACCCTGAGATAGAAAAAGAAGTCGAGGTTTTTTTTAAAAATCAAGAAGCAATAGGTGTAAATATGGCTGTAGCTATGTTTATGGTCGATGCTCTTGAGTATTTTAATTCAATATCAAAAAATGAGGTTAAAGAGATTGCTCTTGAAATTGCAATGCAAGGAACTCAAGGTTTTTCACCTGAAAAAAATAATTATCGTATTTCAAAAATTAAAAACAAAACATTCTCTGGATATCATATTTTGGCTTATTACTATGTAAGTTGGGCTATTGCGATACCTGATATGTTATCTGAATTACAATTACCATTTGATGAAGAGTATAAAATTGCTTTGTCTTTCATTCAAAAAAATAATGAAAAATAAAGTAATATATAAGATTACTTACCCCAATAACAAAATCTATATTGGTAAAGATTTAACGGATAGTATAAATTATTTCGGCAGTGCTGATAGTAAGTTAATTGAGAAAGACTTTAATTCAGAACAACGAAAATCATTTACAATTACAAAAGAAATATTATTTGAATCAAGTAATCTTTCGGATAAAGAAATCAATCAGATAGAGATACAATTCATCAAACAATTTGAATCAAATAATCCTGAAATTGGCTATAATCAATGGCCGAAATTTAAAAAATAATACACTGCATATGAAAGAAATTACTGAAGCATTGATAAAATTTAGAAACGATAGAGAATGGGAACAATTTCATAATCCAAAAGATTTGTCAATAGCATTAAGTATTGAAGCAAATGAATTATTAGAATTATTTCTTTGGAAAAATTCTGAAGATGCAAATATTGAAAAAGTAAAAGAGGAGTTAGCAGATGTTTTCGCCTACGCATTTTTAATTGCAGAAAAATTTAACTTCAATGTGGAAGAAATTATACTTGAAAAAATAAAAAAAAACGCAGAAAAGTATCCGATTGAAAAATCTAAAGGTAAATCAGATAAATACGACCAATTATAGATGAAAAATTTCACAATAACTCATTATAAATTTGACAATGAATTAGAAAAAAAAATCATCAATAATCATCGTGATTATTTATCTTGGCCTTTAGTCTATTTCCTGAAAGATGAAACTTCAAAAAATGCATATGTTGGCGAAACAACAGATGTATTAAACAGAATGAAAACCCATTCAAAAACTGAAAAGAAAAAATCTCTTTCAGCGGTAAATCTTATTTTAAGTGATTACTTTAACAAATCTGCTACATTAGACTTAGAAGCAAATTTGATTAGATACATTTCAGCAGATGGCCAATTTACCTTACAAAATGGAAATCTTGGAATTGCAAACCATCAATACTACCAACAAAAAGAAGTTTACTGGGGATTATTTAGTGATATTTGGGATGAACTAAGAGCGATGGGAATTGCAAGACATTCTCTTGACCACATAAACAACTCCGACTTGTTTAAATATTCACCTTACAAGTCATTGTCTAAAGAACAAATTAATAGCCTTAAACTTATTTTAAATTGTTTGTTAGATGATGATGCTAAAGTAAGTTTAATCCAAGGTGGTGCAGGAACTGGAAAATCAATTTTGGCAATATTTCTCTTTAAATTATTAAAAACTGATTTAGAAAACTTCAACTATTCAGATTTTGATACCGAAGATGATGAATTATTTAATTTATTAAAGCAAGTCAAAAACAAATTTGGAGATTTAGAAATGGCTTTGGTTATTCCAATGGGTTCATTTAGAAAAACAATTTCTAAAGTTTTTAAAAACATTCAGGGATTATCTTCTAATATGGTTATTGGTCCTTCTGACTTAGCGAAACAAAAATACGATTTAATCATTGTAGATGAAGGACATAGACTTCGAAGAAGAGTAAACTTAGGTCCCTATTTCAAACCTTTTGATGACACTTGTAATTTATTAGGTCTTGACAAAGCAAAAGCATCGGAACTTGATTGGTTATTGATACAATCAAAAAAAGCATTAATTTTTTACGATCAATTTCAATCAATCAAACCTTCAGATACACTTAGGGAAAATTTTATTTACCTAGAGAATCAACCTTCAACGCGTATAGAATTACTAAAGACCCAATTTAGATGCAAAGGCGGGAATGAATATGTTCAATTTATACATAACTTATTCTCAGACAATAACAACAAATCACAGAAATTTGAATCTATTGATTACGAATGTTTTTTATTTGAGAACATTCAAGAAATGGTAGAGGAAATTCATAAAAAAGAATCAATTCATAGATTATCAAGAATTGTTGCTGGTTATGCATGGGAATGGAAATCAAGCAAAGACAAAGATGCATTTGATATTGAAATAGAATCTACCAAATTGAGATGGAATAGTATAGCAGTTGATTGGGTTAATTCTCAAAACTCAATTAACGAAGTTGGTTGTATTCACACAACTCAAGGATATGATTTAAATTACACAGGCGTTATTATAGGTCCTGAAATTGATTATGATTTTGACAAACAGAAATTAATCATCTACAAAGATAGATATAAAGATAAAGCAGGGAAAAACACTATTAAGGACGAATCCATTTTAAAAAACTTTATACTAAACATTTATCGAACTATCTTGCTTAGAGGAATTAAAGGAACTTATATTTATGTATGTAATGAAAATTTAAGAAATTACCTTAAACATTTTATAACAGTAAAAAATAAACCGAATTCAAGTACTAAATTCAAATTTCTAGATTTAGAAAATGAATTTACAATTCCTTTTTATAACCTAGAAATTGCTGCAGGAAACTTTTCTGATTTACAAACTTCAACTAATACACAAAATCTAGTTATAGAAGAAAAAATTTCAAATAAGGAGAATTATTTTGCTTGTAGAATCAAAGGGGAATCAATGAATAAAATAATTCCAAACAATTCAATCTGTTTATTTGAAAAATATTCAGGTGGTTCTAGAAATGGTTTGATTACCCTTGTTGAAATGACTGATTTTACAGATATTGATTTTGGCTCTAGTTATACAATAAAGGAATATTCTAGTAAAAAAACAATTTCAGAAGACGGATGGCAACACCAGGAAATTACATTAAATCCAAAATCTACTTTACCATATGAACCAATCATACTAAGAGATGAAGAAACAATAAATTTAAAAGTAATAGGGATTTTCGTAAAAGTCATTCATTAATAATTTCATCACAATTGAATCATCCATTAACAAAAATGGTAAAAAAGTATTTTATATGAAATTGCCATTGAAATCAATAAATCAAAACGAAGAAAATCTAGCAGAACACAATAAATTGCCAAAAATTAAAATTGAAAAAGTGATCTTAGGCTATGCACTTCCTGAATCAGTAAAGGATTTAGTTGATGATTTTATCACTATGAATTTCTTCAAAAAATATGGATATCATATCAAAATTGAAAATTCAAAAATATTCAACGATTGATAAATAATTAAATTAGATTAATAAATAGTCAAAAAATTAATCATCCATGGAATTTCAAAACGAATCAAACCTGTTAATCTATCAAAATCAAGAGGGAAACATCAAAATAGATGTGCAATTAGAAAACGAAACTGTTTGGCTCACGCAAGAGCAAATGGCTCAACTTTTTGGGAAGGCAAAATCAATAATTAATGAGCAGAACTTCAAGCAGATAATTTATACCCTTTGAAAGAATAGTTACTTGGTTATTAAATCTTTTTTGTTTTATAACTATTATTTCACTAAATTGTAATATAAAAAGTAACTTTTACATAGATAATTCGTTTTTTTTTGATAAAAAGTATAACTTTGTACCCGCTAAAAGACAACAAGTTATGGCAATCGCAATAAAAAATATTCCTGTTTTAAATAATGCAAGTGCAAAAGCATTTGTCAAACAAGCAGATAATGCATCCAAAAAAACGACTGTTGTTAATTTTTCTTCTCAAGTAAAATCAGCGAAAAATATTTTAGATAAAGCTAAATTGAAATAACACTTAGTGGATTTTCTTGAGACAAAATGTTCATTTCGATCTTTTACTGAAAAATTAATAAAATCTTCAGATAATTTTGAATGTCAAAATGATGATTTAAATGACTTTTTTCTAAATGATTGTATAAATTATTCTAAAGAATTATTAGGGAAATCTTATTGTTTTACCTTAGATGAAGATGAAACAAAAATCGTTTGTGCTTTTACAATTTCAAATGACAGTATTAAAGTAAATACGCTACCAAACAGTAGGAAAAGAGTTGTAATTAAAGCTATTCCAAGACCAAAACAGTTCAAAAGTTACCCAGCTGTTTTGATAGGTAGATTAGGAGTCAATAAAAAATTTGGACGTCAAGGTATTGGTACTGAATTAATGGACTTCATAAAATCTTGGTTTATTGATAAGGATAATAAAACAGGATGTAGATTTATAGTTGTAGACTCTTATAACACAGAAAATGCAATAAATTATTATTTAAAAAATAATTTCGTTTTTTTATTTTCAACTGAACAACAAGAAAAAGAACACATGGGTCTGACTTCAACTGATGAATTAAAAACAAGACTTATGTTTTTTGATTTAATCACACTTGAAATTGAAGATTAAGAAAAGGAAAATACGACTTTTGAGCAGAACAAAGCAAACTCACTCAAACCAACCATGAACACATTAAAACATTTATATTCAATACTTTTAATCAAATTTATGATGTGTATTTAAGTATTAAAATTCAGTTTCCATTATTGCCGTTTATGACACAATTAGTACCAAATCGCATAGTTATTTACCCAAAAGATGTACAAAAAATCACGGGTAAAAAGAGAGATCCGCTCGCAAATTAATCAGCGACATTCGCCAATCCCTTGGCAAATCAAAAAATTAGTTTGTAACAATAGATGTTTTATGTTCTTATAATGGATTGAAAAGTAATTTACATCTCCCCACCATTCGCCTCCCGCATCACTTCCGCAAAAAGCTCCACTGATTTACTCGGTCTTTTACGTCAAATACATGCGTAGCAGAAATTAATTTATCGACATCTGTTTGATTGATAAAGGCTTTCACTTTCTTTTTTACTGTTTCTTTGCTGCCGATAAAGGCGTATTTCGACATTTGTTGGAATGAAGGATGTTGGATGATGTTTCGAAATTCATCTGTTATTTCAAAAGGGGGCTCTAATGGATTTCTATCTCCGGTTAAAATTCCGATTATTACTCGAGAATAATAAGAACTTGAAAGAAATTCCGCTTCTTCGTCCGTATCAGCGATGATGACTGAAATTCCTGCTATGGTGTACGGTTGAGTTAAGGTAGCTGAAGGTTGAAAATGTGTTTTGTAAATCTTTAGTGCATCTATTAGTTGTGCACTCGAAAAATGACTTGCAAAAGCGTAAGGCAATCCTTTTTCAGCGGCTAAATAGGCGCTTGTTGTACTTGATCCTAGAATGTAAAGTGGTACATCCACTCCTTCAGCCACGTTTGCACGAACGGATTCGTGTTTATTGTCCACTGAAAAATAATCTTGAATTTTTTGAACTTCAGCAGGAAACTGCATCGCTGCTTCGTAAAAATCCGAGCGAATAGCGCTTGCAGTGGCTTGATCTGTTCCAGGTGCTCTTCCTAACCCTAAATCTATGCGATTAGGATAAAGTGTGCCTAAGGTGCCAAATTGTTCGGCAATGATAAGTGGAGAATGATTAGGTAACATAATTCCACCCGAACCTACGCGCATGTGTTGTGTTTCCTCCGCAATTTTCCCGATTAAAATAGAAGTAGCACTACTTCCAATAGCATCCATGTTATGGTGTTCGGCTAACCAATATCTTTTGTAACCAGTACGTTCAGCAAGTTTTGCAATCGTTACTGAATCATCAAAGGTTTGACGAAACGATTTCCCTTGCGAAACAACTGCAAGGTCAAGAATGGAATAAACAACTTCTTTTTTAAGCATCATTAGAACTATCTACATGCAAAAGTAATAGAATACAAAAACACTATTGTGATAAATGAACAAAACAAAATCATCGATTGAAAATCCAATCCTAGAACTTTGTGTAACTTTGTCAGCAGATAAATTAATCAATTTGGTTACGCTTATGGAACAGACTAAAATGCTTAGCTACGTTAAAAATGTATTGGAAAATATGCCATCTGATTGGCTAAATCTTACTACCCATCGTTTAGATATTTATGATGAAAAGTTAGCGAAAACTGAATTTTTAGACCAATTTGAACGTTTATTTAGTGCTAATAATGCAACAACGGATGCGCTTAAGGAATTACGCACAGCCTATGATTATATCCGTTTAGGTCATCCTTTATCGTGTGTTTTGGAATGGGCGATCGCTAAATTACATAATATTAAAACTGAAAATGTGATCAGTTTTTCTTCTAAAACAACGCCGATTTTAGCTGTTTTACGAAAAAACTTACTAGAGAAAAAACACACACAGATTGCCTATATTGGAGAATTACCGGCTCATTTTGATGCTGAAATAATCAAAAAAGTATATGGTTATCATTTTGATTTGGTAAAAGTGAATGATTTAGATGAGGTTACTCCGATTGAAGGAAGTACCATTTTCATTAATCATCCAACATCGATGTGTCATTTCGATTTAGTTACTACAGTTGATTTTTATATTCATATCGATGATCAATTAGGAAGTATATTACTTGTAAACGGAGTTAAAAATAATAATTACGTTTCTGAAATTCAACACGTACGAAGAAGAGAGACGATTGCCATGACTCCGGCAAATACTTTGAAAGTACTTCAACTATTAACGAATACAAATTTAAATCAAGCAAAAGAAAGCAATTACGATCAACACAAATCGATTGTTTTAAATTCAATTAAAGAAATTACCAATACGAATATAAAAGCATTGGTTGCTTCCAGTGGACTTTCGATACAATATGCGATTGTGATGGGATTGATTCATGATGCAATTGAAAATCATCCTGGAAAATCAATCAAAATTGTGGTTCCTCCGAATTGTTATGGAGGCACGAATGACCAAGCAAGAAGAATTGCGGCTTGTTTGGATAATGTGGAGGTGTTAGATTTACCCGTAGATGGTGGAAATAATATGGTGGCTTGCATCGATGAGTTATTAGAAAAGATCGCACAAGAAGATGCCATTCCATACATTATTGCGGAGATTCCAACAAATCCGCGTGTTGAAGTTCCGGATTTAATCCAATTAAGAGATGTATTAAGCAAAGAACGAAAAACATCAACAGGTGCATTGGCGATTGATCCCGTATTTATTTTAGACCAAACATTTTGTCCTAATGTTCACTTTTTAGGTGAAAATAATATCCTTTCAACCGTTCGAACCATTGCTTATGTAAGTGGTTCTAAATTCCCAAGTGGAGGAAAATGTACCGCTGGGTATTGTGTGTCCAATGAGAAAGCAAAAGCGTTGATGGAGAAAATAGAACTTCATTTGCAATTATGCGATAATGAAGCGACGCCTCTACAAATGGAAATCTTATCAAAACAATTGCCTTCGATGAATCAACGTATTCAAGATGCGTATAAAAACACACGTGATTTTGTGAACTTTATTAGTGAAACATTGCCTGAAGCGAAAATCAATTTTGTTTCTGAAGAGTTAGCACAACAAGGATTCACACCTTCTGTTTTTTCCTTGGATTTACCGACAAAAGGAAATACCCCCGAAGAAAAAGAAGAGTACAAAAAAGCCTTGAATTTGAAGTTAATCAATAAGATGATTACTGAAATCCCAACAGAAAGCAAATATTGTGTGAGTTATGGACAATTAAAAGGGTGTTATTGGACTATTCCTGCTACGTCTACCCAAGGAACAACAAAAGAAGGCGACAAAGATTATATTGCTCGTGTTGCACTTTCACCTTCCTTGGATTTGGAATTGCATAAGAAAGTATTTTTAAATTTTGTTCAGGGTATGGTTTAAAAAATTGAATTTTTGATTTTTATGAGATTTTTATATTTGATCGTTAAGATTTTCGCAAATTATTCACTTCGAATTTATTTTCCTAGAATTTTGAAAATCAATGCACCGAAAAATCGTTTTGGTCGTACGATTTATGTAAGTAATCACCCGTCTTCGTTTATGGATCCTATAGTGATTGGAACCTTACAAAGACCGATTGTGTTTTTTATGACACGTTCGGATATTTTTACCCCTGTGATGAAACCCATTTTATGGATGGCGCAAATGTTACCGATTTACAGACAGTTAGATGGTGAAGGAGCTGTTGGGAAAAATGCAGCAGTTTTCAAGACAACGTCAAACGTATTGAGTTTTGGTCGCAACTTATTAATTTTCGGAGAAGGATTTACAGATGATATTTTTATACGTCGTTTGAAACCAATCAAAAAAGGAGCAGCTCGTATTGGGTTTAGCGCCTTAGAGAGTATGAAGTGGAAGAAAAAAGTCTATGTTTCGTGCATTGGTATCAACTACGGTGACCCTAAATACTTAGGTTCTGATTTAGTGATCAACAACTCAGAACGATTTTGTTTGAACGACTATGAATCAATGTATCGTGAAAATCCAAATAGAGCCATTACTGAGGTAACACGAAGAATCGAGTCAATGATGAAACCATTGATTACGCATGTAGATAATAAAGAATGGGCTCCTTTCCACGAACAAATAACACGCATTCGAAGAAACGGATTAAATCCAGAGGATGTTGACTTATCGATTTCTTTACGAAAACGGTACAAAAATTCCCAAAATTTAGCACACTGGATTAACGAACAAGATTTAGAAAACCCAGCATTAGTGGCCCTTAAAAATCAAGCGGATACTTATTTCCGTTTGCAAAAACGTTTGGGATTAAAAGAAAAATACGTGTATGAATTACAAAAAAACGGTTCGCTTTCAAACACAAATCATTGGATTTATTTAATATTAACAGCACCGATTTTTGTTCTTGCTACACTCCATTTAGGCCCAATGTATGTTTTGGTAAAACGTTTGACAGAAAAAATGTTTAAACGAAGTGTTTTTTGGTCTTCCGTAAAAATGATGCTCGGAATGTTATTTATGGCATTATTCAATTGGCCAATAGTCAAATTTTTAAACGATTACCTATTTCATAATGGATGGATTGCTTTGGTGTACTTTTTCACCATTCCCCTTTTCGGAGTAGCAGCATACTATTACAAACGCCATTTCATCGCCTTAAAAACCAAACAAAAACTACAATCGATGGACTTAAAAGAGTTTGTAGCGAAACGAAAGGATTTGGAGGAGAAGATAGAAGAGTTGGTGAAGGGGTAATTTATGTATTAAAAAAATAAATTATATGTGCTTACTGTATAATCACTCCTTTCACTCCTAACTGAGGAATCAATTTCATGTGTTTTTCTTGAATGGTTTCAGGAAGGAATAAGAATTTCTTATCGTACATCACATCGTTCACCCAAAAGCTCACCCAATATTCATTGGTTAAACCAAAAACTTCTTCCATAATGGGTTCAATTTTAGCCGCTTCATTTGGTAAAAGTAATTCAATACAATGACGTAGAGTAGAAGTTTTAACTTTTTCACCTGTATTCACATTTTCCCCATAGCCACAACTTGTGATGATTATACCTTCCATGATATCATCTCTCAAATTCAATAAATAAGCGTAATGGATTGGCTCATTGTTTTCGTCAAACTGTCTCACAACGCATACTGCAACATTCTCGACCTTTGGGCCCATTAACTCTTCTCTCATTTCCTTTGTTTTATCATTCGTTGAGCGATGGCAATGTACTCAAACAAATCTGCAGGATGACCAAATTTGAATTTATACTTTTCAATAAATGCCTTGTTATGCTCGTATTGTTTAGGTAAAATTATATTTTTTCCGCGAATTGACCCTGTTCGCACAATGATTAAATCTTCTTCTGGAATTGTTATGATAAACTGTCCAAGAATTCCTCTGCAATAATAAACAGGATTTTTTCCTCCTAAATAGGTCCAAATGTGAAGCCCATAACGGTAGTTTGGTACATTTTCTTCTGTAGACATTTTCGGATTGGCTAAAAATTCTTTCATGTAAGAAAAAGGAATAATTTCCTGTCCATTCCAAATACCATTGTTCTTAATTAATCTTCCTAATCGGGCAAAGTCTCGCGAAGTTCCATAAACGCAACAAAAAGATTTTTCATCTCCATTTTGTTTGTCCAAACTCCAATAAGCATCATTTTCAGTTCCGATTTTAGACCAAATTTTTTCCGAAGCATAATCCGACACCTGTTTTCCAGTAGCTTTTTTAATGATAAAACCTAATAATTGTGAATTACCACTTTGATATTCAAATCGTTTTCCAGGTTTTTCTATCGCAAATTGATTTGTCGTTAATCTATATAAATCAGTTCCATAATAAGAAGCTGCATTATGTGATAATGGATTTTTACCACTTTCTTCCCAATCCAACCCAGAAGACATCATCAATAAATGACGTATAGTAATAAAACGCTTCGCATCTTTTTTGAATTCGGGTATATAGTTCGCTACAGGTTCCTCAATTGATTTAATTTTTCCATCTTTAAAAGCGCAACCGATTAAAAGACCAACTAAAGTTTTAGCAGCTGAAAAACTATTTGTTACTGTTTTTTGAACATGATTTCCCCAATATTTTTCAAATATTAATGTATCACCATGAAAAACCAAAAACGAAGAAATTTCTAAATTTTCTATGTAGGATTGTTCTTCAGGTAAAAGACTTGCTTTCTGATTTGCTTTCTTCCAAGAAAATAATGTAGGTGCTTTTTTGAGGGTAGCGTTGTAAAAAACATCTTTATCGAAAATAGAAGGACCAGTGCGACCTTGTAAATAAGTATTGTAAATACCTTTATATAAGTAGGTTCTTCCAGTTAATAAAACAAATACATTAGCTACAATCAGCAAGGTTAAGATAAAAATGCCAATATACTTTAATAGCTTAAGTATGGCTTTTCCGAGAGAAAATCTATTCGTTGACATAATTGATACCAAATTGCAGAGCCAATTTATCCTTAAAAATGGCTGAAACTTCTTCGAAATCGAGCTCCCTGCCCAATTCTTGTTGCAAGGAAGTTACCGATTTATCTTGAATTCCACAAGGAATTATGTGATTAAAATAAGACAAATCACTATTTATATTGAAACCAATTCCATGCATGGTTACCCACCGAGAGCATTTTACTCCCATAGCACAAATTTTTCGTTCATTTGGTGTATTCGGTTCTATCCAAACACCTGTCAACCCATCAAAACGTTCTCCTATTACACCGTATTCAGCAATGGTGGCAATAACGGCTTCTTCTAAATAACGTAAATAACGATGTATATCTGAAAAGAAATAATCTAAATCTAAAATCGGATATACTACTAATTGGCCAGGACCATGATAAGTAATATCTCCCCCTCTATTAATTTTGTAATAAGTTGCCTGATGTTCTTTAAGAGACTTATCATCTAATAATAAATGGCTTTCTTTCCCACTTTTTCCAAGGGTGTATACGTGAGGATGTTGACAAAAAAACACATAATTCTTGGTGGGCTCATTTGTTTCTCCATTTCTGCGTGCAATTTTGGTAGCAATGGTTTTACTAAAAATTACTTCTTGTAAATCCCATGCTTCTTTGTAATCAATTTCCCCAAGATTTTTGTAAATTACATCTACCATCAGTCCTCTTTTTTTCAAAAGTAAGGATTTCATATGTATTGATCTATCCAACATAATTTTTTCAAGCAAGACAATCTTAGATAAAGAGATTGTAAAACAATGGTTTAATCTAAAAAATAGCCCCTTAAAAAATATTTAACAAATCCATAAAGAATTACCTAGATTTATTCTACATTTGAATCCTATTTTTTATATTTTTTGAAATGAGTTCAGAGCATAAAACCAAAATAAGTGTCGCAGGTGTTCTTATCACAATTGGTATTGTTTTTGGAGATATTGGTACTTCCCCTCTATATGTATTTCAGGCAATTACAGAAGGGAAAAATTTTTCTGAAGGGATTATTTTAGGTGGTTTATCTTCCGTAATATGGACCTTGATTTTACTTGCTACCATCAAGTATGTTTATTTTGCATTAAATGCCGATAACAAAGGGGAAGGAGGAATCTTCGCTTTGTATGCATTATTGAAAGATAAAAAAGCAAAATGGATCATTATACCTACATTAATTGGTTGTGCTTCACTATTGGCCGACGGCTTCATCACCCCTGCAATTTCTATTTCAGCAGCAGTAGAAGGGTTAAATAACATTAATCCGGATCTTCCCACTATGCCTATTGTTGTCGGAATAATTTTTGCTTTATTTGCTATACAACAGTTTGGTACCGTGATCATAGGAAAGGTTTTTGGTCCAATAATGTTGATTTGGTTTGGATTTCTTCTTTATTTAGGTATTATACATATCGCTGACTATCCAGGTATTTTCAAAGCATTAAATCCATGGTATGCTTATAATATGATAGTAAATGTTCCTGGAGGATTTTGGGTCTTGGGCGCTGTATTTCTTTGTACTACAGGTGCTGAAGCCTTATATTCAGATCTAGGTCACTGTGGAAAAGGAAACATTCGAGTGAGCTGGGGGATGATGGCGGTAGTATTGGTTATACATTATCTAGGACAAGGTGCTATGGCTTTAAAACCAGGGTTTCATTTATTACCAAAACAAACCATTTTCTATGCAATGGTTCCAAAAGGAATACTTCCATTCGCAGTAGGTATTGCAACCGCAGCTACGATTATTGCTTCTCAGGCTTTAATTACTGGAATCTTTACCTTGATGAATGAAGCGATTAAATTGAAATTATGGACGAATTTAAAAATCAAATACCCAACAGACCACCAAGGACAAATTTACATTCCTTTTATCAATTTTATTTTGATGATGGGTTGTTTATTAGTGATCTATATATTTAGAACTTCTTCTCAAATGGAAGCTTCTTACGGTTTAGCAATTACCATAAATATGATTATGACTTCCATTTTGTTGGTATTGATGTTGTTTATGCGTTATCCAAAATCAAAACTCATTTTTGCTTTAATCTTTGCCGTTTTCTTTATAGTTGAAGGAATTTTCTTGATGTCAAATTTGAATAAAATTCCACATGGGGGTTGGTTTACTTTAATTCTAGCGATCTTATTCTTTACAGCACTTTTCATATTTTATAAGGCGAAACAATTACGTGCAAACATCACTGAATACATACCGATGTCTCGTGTTATTCCTCTTTTAAATAAAGTAAGAAACGATGAAAAGATTCCTTACGAGGCAACAAACTTAGTATATCCAACTCGTTCAGCTACTCCTGACCAATTAGATTCAACCGTATTTTTCTCTTTATTCAAAAAACGACCAAGAAGAGCTGGTATAATTTGGTTTATACATATTGAAATTAAATCTGACCCTTGGGGAGTAGATTATTCTGTAAATGAAGTGATCGATAAACATTGTTACCATATCTCCATACAATTAGGATTTAAAGAAGAACATCGCATTGAGTATATGCTTCGTAAGATTCATTGCAAAATGGTGGAGCGTGGGGAAATTGAAGGAAAAAGTGTTTTTGAATGTGTAAAGGGTAATTTTGAAGAACCTGATTTTAAATTCATCATGTTAAGTTCTCGCGTTGCAACAGATAACAAATTAACTCCTTTCCAAATAATTACAGTGAAAGCCTATCGTTTTATCAAAGCAACAGGGTTGAAAGCAGCCGAAGACTTTGGATTAGATAAAACGAATGTTATGGAAGAATATGTTCCTATCAATGTGACAAAGCAATACGAACAAGAACTTCACGAAGAATTTGAAAATTACTCTTGTACAAATAGTTAATTTGATATGATTAACCAAGATCAACTGAAAGAATTACAACAACGCATTCAAGCGATTTCAACCTATTTGAAAATCGACCAAAAACGCATTGAACTTCAAGAAAGCGAATTAAAATCACAAGACCCTACTTTTTGGGATAATCCCAAGAAGGCGGAAGCGGATATGAAGCAAATTCGTACGTTGAAATTTTGGATTACTACCTATGAAACATTAGCATCAGCAGGCGATGATTTGGAGGTCCTTTTGGATTTTTTCAAATCAGGAGAAGCAACAGAAGCAGAGGTGGATACAGCCTATGCTGAATTGAAAACCAATGTTGAAGAATTAGAATTAAAAAACATGCTTTCTGGCGAGGAAGACCAATTGAGTGCGGTACTTCAAATCACTTCAGGAGCTGGTGGAACTGAAAGTTGTGACTGGGCATCAATGCTCATGCGTATGTACACGATGTGGGCACAAAAAAACAATTATAAACTTACCCAATTAAATTACCAAGATGGTGATGTCGCTGGTATAAAAACAGTAACATTAGAAATAGAAGGAGACTTTGCTTTTGGTTATTTAAAGGGAGAAAATGGAGTCCATCGTTTGGTTCGTATATCCCCTTTTGATTCTAATGCAAAACGCCATACTTCCTTTGCTTCGGTATATGTATATCCCTTAGTGGATGATACCATCGAAATCAATATCAATCCTGCTGATATATCTTTTGAAACAATGCGTGCTAGTGGTGCCGGTGGACAAAATGTAAACAAAGTAGAGACTGCTGTTCGTCTTCGACATGCACCTACAGGTATTATTATCGAAAACTCTGAATCGCGTTCACAATTAGCCAACAAAGAAAAAGCCATGCAATTATTACGTTCGCAATTATATGAGTTAGAATTGCGTGCTCGTATGGAAAAACGTAACGAAATTGAAGCCAATAAAAAGAAAATCGAGTGGGGTTCCCAAATTCGTAACTATGTGATGCACCCTTACAAATTAGTAAAAGATGTGCGTACAGGATATGAATCCGGTAATGTAGAATCTATTATGGATGGAGACATCGATGAATTCTTAAAGTCGTATTTAATGACTTTTGGAAGTTAATTTATTTTCTATAATTACCTCAAACAAAATCCTAATACTGTATCTATAAAAACATCGGGTTGTTCAGCATGTACCCAATGACCAGCTTCTTGAATGGTTACTAAAGAACTATCAGGAAAAACAGTTTCAATGGCATTCCAATCTTCATCTAATATATAGTTGGAAAGTTCTCCTCGAATAAATAAGGTTTGAACCCAATTTTCAGCGATTTCTAATGAAGACAAAATTTCAGTCATTTCGCGCTCTAGTACGTCTACATTCATACGCCATGCTAATTGACCTTTCTCCTTCCAATATAAATTCTTCAGTAAGAATTGTCTTACTCCATACGAATCTACAAAAGGTAAGAGCGACTTTTCAGCTTCTGAACGAGAGGATACATTTTCCAAAGGAACAGAACGAATTCCTTTGATTATTTCATTGTGGTGCATTGGATATTCTTTAATACCAATATCCACTACAATCATTTTTTCTAATTTTTCAGGAAATTTATGCGCATACCACATGGCTGTTTTACCCCCCATGGAATGCCCCATCAAAATAAATTTATTAATACCCAAATGATTCATCAAACGATCTAAATCATCCGCTAAAAGATCATACGTGAATTCTTCGTGCCAATCTGAATGACCATGATTGCGTTGGTCAACCAAAATTACACGATAATAAGTTGCAATTTTTTTCGCATGTGTTTGCCAATTATCTGAATTACCAAACAAACCATGTAAAATCACAAAAGGAGTACCTTCCCCTAATTCACGGTAATGAAGTAGCATTATAAATTGACTTTAAATTGCTTATCGTTTAATGTGCTGATAATCGTAACAATCTTATCTTTGGTTATAGCAGTACTATCAAAAGAGATGGTAGCAACATTCACTTTACGCTCATCTTTAAAATCAAACGAACAACGGTCTACTGCTTTTGTATCTTTTAATGCTTTACGTATTGAACTACCACAACCCATTTCACAAACCATTCCCTCGATTTTTAAGGAAATCGTTTTATTTACATTGACCTTTACAGGTGCTTCTTTCTTTTCTACTTTTTTAGCAACTTCTACTTGTTTTTCCGGCTGACTACAAGCAACAAAAAGAGTTAACAAAACAACCCCACCAAAAATCTTTTTCATAACATTATTATTACAAGTACAACAAAGGTAATGACTAATCAGGTTTGTAAAAACCAAAGTTAAATTAAAAACAAAAAAAACAGTTAAGTGTTGTATAATTGAATTTAATCTGTAACTTTGATTAAATAATAATCTTTTTTTGTTTAAAATATCAACAATGACAACGCTAAAAAAAAATGACAATGCTCCTGTATTTTCAGGAAAAGACCAAGATGGAAACATCATTTCAAACGAAACATTAGCAGGAAAAAAGTATGTTGTATACTTCTATCCGAAAGATATGACGCCAGGTTGTACAGATCAAGCGTGTAACCTTAGAGATAATTATACACAACTTGGTGAACAAGGTATACACATTATTGGTGTAAGTATGGATAGTGAAACTTCTCATCAAAAATTCATTGCAAAACACACGCTTCCTTTTCCGTTGATTGCAGACACAGATAGAAGTGTGATCGATGCATTTGGTGTTTGGGGACCGAAAAAATTTATGGGCAAAGAATATGATGGTATACACCGTACTACTTTTTTGGTAAATGAGTCTGGTTTAATTGTTGACATCATTTCTAAACCGAAAACGAAAGATCACGCATCTGAAATTATTGCTGGATTTAATCAATAAATTTAAAACGTAAATAAAATACGTTCTACTAGCCATAACTTTGAATCAATAAAACAACAAAAACTAAAAATCATGTCAAAAGAAGTTAACATAGAAAAATTAAAAGCGCTACAACTTACAATGGATAAGTTAGATAAAACTTTCGGTAAAGGAAGTGTTATGAAACTTGGCGATTCTGCCATTGAAGAAGTAGAAGTGATACCAACAGGTTCTATTACCTTAGATTTAGCACTAGGTGTTAACGGTTTTCCAAAAGGACGTATTGTTGAAATCTACGGACCAGAATCTTCAGGTAAAACAACGTTAGCAATTCATGCGATTGCGGAATGTCAAAAGAATGGTGGTATCGCAGCAATCATTGATGCAGAACACGCATTCGACCAATTTTACGCAAAAAAATTAGGAGTGGATATCGATAACTTATTGATTTCTCAACCAGATAATGGGGAGCAAGCATTAGAAATTGCGGATAACTTAATTCGTTCGGGAGCGATTGATTTAATCGTGATTGACTCTGTAGCTGCATTAACTCCAAAGGCTGAAATTGAAGGAGAAATGGGTGATTCACAAATGGGATTACAAGCACGTTTGATGTCTAAAGCGTTAAGAAAACTAACAGGATCAATTTCTAAAGCAAAATGTTCTTGTATTTTCATCAATCAGTTACGTGATAAAATCGGAGTTATGTTTGGTAACCCAGAAACAACAACTGGTGGTAATGCATTAAAATTTTATGCATCTGTGAGAATTGATATTCGTAAAGCGACGCAATTGAAAGATGGGGAAGAAGTGATTGGTAATAGAGTGAAAGTAAAAGTAGTTAAAAACAAAGTGGCTCCTCCATTCAGAAAAGCGGAATTTGATATTATGTATGGTGAAGGTATTTCTAAAGTAGGAGAAATCATCGATTTAGGGGTAGATTTAAATATTATCAAGAAAAGTGGTTCTTGGTTCTCATACGGAGAAACAAAATTAGGTCAAGGTCGTGATGCAGTAAAAAATTTAATTCAAGATAATCCAGAATTGATGGAAGAATTAGAAGGTAAAATAAAAAGTGCATTGACAAAAGAAGAAGCAAAAGAGATTTTGATGGGAGAATAAAAGAATGATTAATATTTGATTATATAAAAAATGCGAGGCTTACCTCGCATTTTTTATTTGACATTTTTCATTAAAATCCGAGCAGTTTGTTCGGATTTTTGTGTTAAAATAATCTGTTTATCAATAGTCACTCGATCTATCGTTGCTTGATCATAATGACGAATTGTAACTAATTCAAGACCTTCTTCAATAGAAACAATAAAATCATTCTCTAACTGGCTAAATAAATCTTTGATTATTGAAGGTTTGTTTTCAATCACAAAATCAAAACTAATTGCTGAGTTTTGCATTAAATTAATTTGAACACCCGCATTAGAAAGTACATTGAATAAATGACTTAAATTTTCCTCTACAATAAATGAAAAATCTTTTGGTGTAATACCCACTTTTATTTGATTCATTTTGAAAATGAAAGAAGGGACTAAATGATCAAAATCAGTCACTGAAGAAATTACTGTACCCGAAGCAGAAGGATCAACGAAAGACTTAACATAAAGTGGTATGTTTTTATTTTGTAATGGTTTAATTGTTTTTGGATGGATAACAGTTGCTCCATAATAAGCTAATTCAATGGCCTCTTGAAATGAAATTTGGTTTAATTTAATGGTTCTATCAAACCATTTTGGGTCAGCATTTAACATTCCAGGCACGTCTTTCCAAATCGTAACACTTTCAGCATTTAGACAAAAAGCATAGATACCTGCAGTGTAGTCAGAACCTTCTCGACCTAAAGTGGTTGCAAAACCTTCGGGTGTTGCCCCAATAAATCCTTGTGTAATTAGAACATCAGAACTTTTGAATAAAGGTAATAAGTTAGTGTTAATCAGTTCTTGTGTTTTATTCCAATCTACCGTTGCATTTCGATAATTGTTATCTGTTCGGATGAATTGTTTGGTATCTATCCATTTGGCAGAAATTGTTCTATCAAGTAGATATTCTACTACAATTTTGGTGCTAATTATTTCTCCCAATGATACAATTTGATCATATTCGTAATCAAATTTTTCAGAAATTGGTTTCGAGATTTTATCTAAGAGAGACTCTTTAATATCTTCTAAAAATGTTAATAGTCCTTCGTGTCTTTCTAAAAAAAGCTGATCAACTATTTTTAAATGATATTTAATAACTTCTTCTACTAAATAGCGAAATGATTCTTGATTATTAGTGTATAATGCATCAACAACTTCTTCCAAAGCATTTGTTGTTTTGCCCATAGCAGATACAACCACTAATTTCTTTTTAGTTGGAAACATGGAAATAATCTGCGCTACATTTTTTACAGCTGATGCGTCTTTTACTGAAGCGCCTCCGAATTTAAAAACCAACATAGTAATCCTGTTTTATTTATCAATATCTAAATTAGTATTTTGTATAAATACAAAACGTAATGAAATAAAAAAACCGTTGACTGCTTTTGGAGGAGTCGCGGTCATTAAAAAATTATACCCTGTTTGTAAATGTAATTGAGAAAATTTAAAACCAATTATGGGAGTAAAACCAAGAGTGCTTCTTGTATAGTCAGTCCGATAGATTAAGTTTCCTCCATAAGATAAATTAAACCTTCCTCTTTTCATCCAATAACCCAAATCATATCCTAATACATTGTGAAATAAATTGTAGTTAAACCCAAAATGAACAGCTTGTGTAGTAGGCTGTAACCAAGCTATTTTTTTTAATTGGTATTCGGCACCAAATTCTATACTTGTGTATGCCCCACGTTGAAAGCCTATGTAAGGACCAAATTTGTGAAGATTGATTTTTAGAGGATCTGGAATAGGTTCTGCAAGTGTACTTAAACTAATTACACTAATAAAAAAAAATATAAAATAATTAATTTTCATAAGTGAAATAAATTTCGCGCAACTTTATAGAATCATTTGTTTGTACACCAATACTATCTGCTAAGAATTTTGCTCTACGTATTTCTTTTAATGTATAAGTTGAGGTATCGGTATCGAGTAAATTATGTACGAAAATAGTACTTTCTTTCATTCCAGGGATGGAAGTTTTTGAAACTTGCATGATTGGGTGGTATAATAGTGATTCTTCTTTCATCTTAGAAGGAAAAAAACCTATCTTTTCATCATATGACTCTAATAAAATCAATATGGTACTAAGTATGTAAATGTATTTTAAGACAGAGAAAAATACACCTGCAAGTTTATTGATTGGGGTTAATTGAGTTACTTTTATTATTCTTTCTATGGTTTTACCTAAAAAATATACCATTGCTCCAATTCCTAAAAAGGTAATTGAAAAAGCGATAACAGGTATATATTTTGAAGACAATCCAACATTCTTATGTAAAATGTTAGCTGTTAAATCTGAAAAGTGAATGCCTGCATAGAGACCTACAAAAAGGGCTAACAGGGTAAATATTTCAATAATTAAACCATGTTTAAAACCTTTCCAAGCTGCGTAAATGATGGGAACTAAAATAACGACATCAATGAGGTTCATCTTTAAATTTTAAATCTAAATTAAATTGAAATTAAGTTTTAAAAAATCATTTAATAATAACTTCTTAACGTAAAAATGTGAATTATATTACAAAAAAAAGAGGTTATCAATTTGATAACCTCTTTAAATAAAATATTTATGATTAGTGTTTTGCTAAATAATCAGCAACACCGTCAAAAGACGCTTTCATTCCTTCATCACCTTTAGTCCAGTTAGCAGGACAAACTTCACCATTTTCTTCGAAGAATTGTAAAGCATCTACCATACGTAAAGCTTCATCAACATTTCTTCCTAATGGGAAATTGTTTACCAATTGGTGCATAACCACACCGTTTTTGTCGATTAAAAACAATCCTCTGTAAGCAATCATCGGACCAGTTGCAATTAAATTACCGTCTACGTCGTAATCATACTCACCAGCTAATACACCATAAGCTTCTGAAATTGTTTTAGAAGTATCCGCAATGATAGGATAAGTAACTCCTTCGATACCACCTTTGTTTTTAGGAACTTGTAACCATCCCCAATGAGACTCTTCAGTATCTGTAGAACAAGCTACAACTTTTGCTCCTCTTGCTTCGAATTCAGCTAATTTTGATTGAAAAGCATGTAATTCAGAAGGACAAACGAATGTAAAATCTTTCGGGTAGAAAAACAATACAACTGGGTTTTTCCCAATAAATTGATCTAATGAGAAATTTGAAACAACTTCTCCACCATTTATAACAGCTCCTGCAGAAAAATGAGGTGCTTTTTTACCAACTAATACTCCCATGTTTTAAAATTTAAATTTTACTTTAGTAATACAAAAATAAGGATTGATTTGTTTAATTCTTGAACCAAAACATTAATTTTTTTAATGACTTAACAGCTGTTTAAGTTAAATAAAATTAAAATTATACCTTTGTCTAAAAGTTTATTTTTCAATAAATTGAATATGAGATTTTTAAGAATATTATTTATTTGTTTTACCATACTTGTATGTTTCCATTACAATACTCTAGCACAAGGAAGTTCCTATTTTGATAAATCTGGTAAACCAACAACTGTAGAAAACGCATATTATACTAGAAAATTAATATCTGGAGACACTTATCAAAGTACTTACACCAATGGTAGTTTATATTTTGAAGGTAGGATTATCAAATTAGATAAAACAGGAGATATTAATAATACTTACACAGGAATATGTAAATGGTATTATAAAAATGGTAAAAATAAAGTCACAAAAACATTTGACGAAAAAGGAATTGAAAACGGAACATCTATTTACTACCACGAAACAGGAAAAATTTGGAAAGAAATAGTCTATTTTAATGGTAAAATTAAGGATAACACTTTTGTAGAGTATGACGAAAATGGAATTGCTAATAGAATCTTCGAAGAGGACTTTACTAATAATCTAAATGATTGGGATGTATACGAAAGTGATAAAAGTAAGGCAATCATTGCTGGAAATATACTCGAAATAAAAAGTAATACAGCACAAGGTACTTCCAGATTCATTAGCGTGCCTACTGAGGGATCTGATATTATTATAGAAGGATTGATAGATGTATCTACTCTATCTCCTGGTTCAAAAGCAGGAATTATTTTTGGATTTAAAGATTGGCAGAATTATAACTTTTTCTTGATTAGTCAGAGTACATTTTATGTAGGAACTATTTTTGAAGGTTTGAGTGCAATTAAAGCAGAAGATATGTACACGGGTGCCGTCCTAAAAACTGGGTTCAACAACTTAAAAATTTTAAATATTGGAGATAAAAGTGTTTTTTCCATCAATGGTGAAGTACAATTTACTACTGATAGATATCGATTATATGGTCCTAAAATTGGTTTCATCGTAAGTGGAAAAAATACTATTAAGATTGACAAATTGATTACTAAAGAAATAGATATTAATCAAAATGGTAATCAATCAGCCGATAAAAACGATCAAAATGTGAAATCAACAGGTTCTGGAATAATAATTAGTAAAGATGGCTATTTAGTTACTAATTTTCATGTGATTGAGGAAGCAAAAGGGACAGTAATGGTTGAAATTACACGAGATGGTTTAACCAAAAATTATAAAGCATCTATTATTAAAAGTGATAAAGAAAACGATTTAGCAATTTTAAAGATTGAGGATACAGATTTTAAACCCTACACTAAAATCCAATATGCATTCAAAGAATCAGGAGCAGCCGATGTTGGATCTACTGTTTATACCATTGGTTTTCCTTTGGCACTTTCCGGTATGGGGAAAGAAGCAAAGTTTACAGATGGAAAAGTGAGCTCAAAAACAGGGTATAATAATGCAATTAATTCTTATCAAACTTCTGTACCTGTTCAACCAGGAAATAGTGGAGGACCATTGTTTGATGAAAAAGGCAAACTAATTGGTGTTATCAATGCTAAAATCAAAGATGGTGATAATGTTTCATATGCTATTAAGCTAAATTACATCAAAAATTTAGTAGAATTATTACCTGAATCTATTGAATTTCCTAATGATGTAAGTACATCAACACTTACAATACAAGAACAAGTGAAAATATTATCAAATTATGTCGTATTGATTAAAGTGAAATAATTTATGAAAAACACATTACTAGTCTTTTTCGTCCTTTGTATTGGAATAATATTTGGGCAAAATAAAAATCAAAAAAATCAACAACAATCAAATTTAAAACCTAATGAACTAGATCAAACGTATACACCGCCTATTAATTCAATTTTTGATGAAGACTCTAAGAAAAATAATGTAAATAGCGCCGCTATTGCAGATTTTAGAAACGTGATTCGATTCAATCCATTTTTATTACCCAGAAGTGTTGCCGCAATTGGATATGAACGAACACTGAATGATTATATTGGACTAGAGGGGTATTTAGGATACAGTTATAAATTAGATTGGATCCAAGCATTTGGTACGGCCTTTAGTGGGGGAGAATTTTCAATGGGAAACAATCAATCAGCTATTAGTGTGAGTGAAATGATTGGTAATGGGATATTTAAATCTGGTGGAATATTTAGTAGTTTGGGGTTAAAAGTTTATATGGATGGCACTCCATTTGAAGGAAATTATTTTGGAATTCAAGGGAGATACAACTCTTATAATTTAGATTTAAATAATTTAAATTATTTATTTGCTTCTTCAGAGTATGCAACCACTACTATAAGAAATATAACGACTATTTTTCAATGGGGAACATGCGTTATTGGTGGTACTTCAAAAGTGCCGATTGTTCATGATTTTTATACTGGTATAGGTATTAGAAGTTCATCTTACGATATTTACACAGAACAAAATACTGATATGGAATTAAAATACATCAAAACTAATCAAAGAGAAAGTTTTATCGGGTTTTCTTATGTAATTGGATACTCCATTGGCTTTGTATTTAATACAAAAAAGGTAAATAAACAGTAAATTGAAAAAATGAAAAAACAATTATTAATTACAGCATTCATTTTTGCTTCATTCCATTTTTTTGCACAAGAAATGAAATTGACTTGGTCTCAAGAAGTAAAAATGTCAAAGAAAACAGGGTTCTATAATACGATACTTGGCAGAAATGACAATTTATTATATGTAAAGTTTTCTACATTAAGAAAGATCAGAATAACTGCATTCGATAAAGTAACTATGAAAGAAAAATTCACAGTACCAGTCAAAGGATTTCCTGAAAATAAAGCAACTAAAGCAGACTTTAAAGATTTAGATTATTACAGAACAATCATTTTCAGTAATACAGTATACACTTTTTGGGTGAAAGAAAGTAAAGAGAAAGATGAATTATTTGTTCAAACATACGATGCAAGTCTTAAAATTTCAAAGCCTTTAAGAAAAATCTATGAATTAAAAACTTTTAAAGGGGCTAAGAAAAAAGCGGAATTATTTATTATGGTGAATAAATCTTTAGGAGAAAAGATTTTAATCGGTGGTGAAACAGCGGGTAATAAAGGAGATAACGTAAAAGTTGAATATAAAATCTTAAATGCAGATTTTACATTTTCGAATGCTGGTCAAGCTGAATTACCTTTACAGATTACTGGTAGATCAAATAGTTTATCTTCAAGTTATAGTTTTGGTGATGATGGAAACCTACACGTTAAATCAGATAAAACATTAACGATTATTAATTTAGATAAAGGCTCTAAAGAAACGTATCTTGTTGAATTTAAAAACAAGCAAATTTTTGATTTTGATTACATTTATGATCAAAACACGATTCGCGTTTTTGGTTTATTTTGCGATTTAACGAAGGATAAAAGTGGAAATGACAACCATGGTATTTTTTATGCTATCATTAACAGTAGTACTTTAAAGCTTGAAGGCGAGAATTTTACTTATTTCACAAAGGATCAATTAGATAAACTTTTTGCTGAAGATCAATCAGACAGAAAAGACTCTAAGTTATTTCAATCAAAAAAGAGTAAAGAATCAGAGGACCAATCACTAAAGACAAATTATACAGTTGAAAATGTATTGAAGGATGGAAAAGATTTAATTTTAATCTGTTCGATTATGTATAACTATACTGTAACATATACAACTACAAATTCAAATGGTACAACCTCAACTAGACAAGAACCTAGATGTAACAAACGTAATTTGACCGTTTTTAGAATAAATGACAAAGGAGAGATCCAATGGGCAACTAACGTCAATAGAAGTATTACTTATCCTAGACATTATGTTTATGATGTAAATTCTATCAAAAAGGACAACATGATATATGTTACCTATGGATCTGATTTTATTACAGATAAAGATGTAAAGAAAAAGAAAAAATGTTGTTCAATTAATGTTGCTGCTGCTAAAGAAATGAGAGATAAAATAGCTTATGCTACTTTTGATTTAAATACGGGTGTATCTAGTGTTAAAGAAATCGTTGTTAATCAACCAAAAACCCCTAAAAAAGAACGTAAACAAGTTGATCCAACAAATATTGAAACCTTAGGAGGTGATTTTTATATAGTTTCTGAAAAGTATAATTTACCTTCAAATTCTATACTAGGCTTAATTTTTAGATCTGGAAAATTGCAGATGGGATATACAATAATTAACGCTGTATCAATTCCTCAACCAAAAAAATAATTAGTATCTGAAATCCAACGGGTAGGTACTTAAAATTTTATTAAAAACGACTTCGCAACCATTAGCGAGGTCGTTTCTTTTTTTATTTAAATTATCATGAATAATTTCTTCTGTCAGCAATGAATTTCCTTGATAAAATTTCAACCAATATACTAAACTAAAGCCAATTGCGTTGAAGTATAAATTATGCCTTAGTAATTCGAAAACGGTATAGGTAGAAACTCCAGTAAGAGCGAATGAAGTGATTCCTTTTATTTTTTTACCTAATAGGTAAGTTCCTAACCCAGGAATAATTTTAGAGTATTTAACCAATTTATTTGATTCTTTATTCTCTTCTGATAATGCATCAAGACAATTTAAACCATTAAATATAGTGTCAAATTGAGTTAAGTTATTAATAAATCTTTTTCTCAAGTCTTTATTGTCTTTATAAATAAAAAATTTTAGCAGTTGAATATTTATACTTGTATCCTTTGATTCTTTGACATAGTTAGATTCATAGTTGATGGCATAATTTAATTCATTATTTGATAAAGCTAACAAAGTCATATTCCATAGATAATTATGCCTTGATTCCTTGTTATTTATCAATTGATAGTTAATTCTTTTACCAAGTTTTAGTGTTGTACTATCAATGGATTGATTTTTCAAACAAAAGTTGAATTTTTCAATTAATACATTATTTTTTGCAGTATCATTTTTTGCAACTAAATACTGCATTTCATATTTAACTAAAGTAGAAACGTCTTGTGAAAGAATTTTAGTACTAATAAGCAGCAGACTGCAAATAATAATTTTGAACATTAAATATAAATTGTAGTTGTTTTTCTTTTTTTACTTCTGCTAAATCATAATATGAACCAACGATATTGGCTAGATAGTATGTTGATAGAAATCCAAGAGTGATAAACGTATATGGATTATATATACCAAGTATGTAAACTGATTCTACAAATTTAGAACCAAGTAGAATATGAGCAGAAAAAACATTTTTAAATGAGTATTTTCTACCATTATATAACTTTCCCAATCCTGGAATTATTACTGAACATAGTGCAGATATTATTGGTTTTTTAGCACGATACTTAATATATTCTTTATAATTTTCCTTTAATTCCGTTGCAATAAGAATCGTATCTACAGAATTTTCATTTAAAAGTATTTTTGCCAAATTTTTGAATTGTTTCGAAACAGTATCATCCAAATGTTTTAGTTTATTATTAAACCAAACTTTCTTAAGTGAATCATTCAATTGTAAAAAGTGTAGATTTAATCTTAAATAAAAGTTTGTATCTGAAACAATTAGTTTATCTGCATATTCAAAATTTTTTATTATTTCTGTGTTTTGATTTAGGTTTAATTGATTCAATATTTTAAAATAGGCTAAAGAGTCAGGATTTATACCTAATGTGTCATATTTTAGTACATATTCATATTCTCTAAATAATTTATTTTTAAATAAATGATTTAATAAGTCAGATTTAGTTTGAGTAAATGAATTTAAACTGATGATAAAAAAATATATTAATAACTCTTTTTTCATCGAAAGTTTATTATTTTTTCATCCTTATTTATTTTGAAATCAGGGAAATCATATATTGCTGATGGTATACAGTTATTCAATTGATGAAAACCTAGTAATGTCCCTCTAATTACTCCATATTTTTGAATACTAAATTTTGCATATTGAGAGCAACTAATTTCATACATACAGTCTGCTTGTATTTGTTCTGAAATTATATTTTGATAGGTAATTAATAAACCAGCTGACAGGTAGAATAAAGGATTCAATTTTCCAATTGTTGATATTGGTTTTTCTAATAGTTTTCTTTTTTCTTTTGGTTTGTAAGAAAATTCAGAAAAGGTTTGGCTAAGTAAATTATTTTTAATTGATGCATTTTGAGAAAATAAATTCAATGATATCATAAACACAAACATTAAAATTATATTTCTCATTTGTTTAAATTACTTATCACTTTGTTGCTTTTCAAAAGTATAAATTATTCCACTATCTTTGTTTCCACATTCACAACATAGAGATTTAAAATGAAAGAAGAAATCAAAAAAATAGTGGACGCAATGAGCCAACGTTTTGTTGCTCATCCTTGGCATGGAATTGAAGTGGGTGAAAAAGCACCGGCTTTTGTTAACGCTTACATAGAAATTACACCTGCTGACTCAATCAAATACGAAATTGATAAAGCATCTGGACATGTTATGGTTGATAGACCACAAAAATTATCAAACCACATGCCATGTTTGTATGGATTTGTTCCTAAAACGTATTGTGATACACAAGTTGCTGCTTTTGCAAATGAGAAAACAGGAAGAAACAATATCGAAGGTGATGGGGATCCATTAGATATTTGTGTTTTAAGTGAAAGATCTTTTAACCATACAAACATTCTTTGCGAAGCAAAAGTACTTGGTGGATTCCGTATGTTAGATGGTGGTGAGGCAGACGATAAAATTATCGCGGTTCTTAAAGGAGACCAAGCATATGGTGAATTCAATGATATCTCTGAAATGCCTAAAATGGTTATAGACAGAGTTCGTCATTTTTTCTTAACATACAAAGATTTAGATGGTGGAGCGAAAAATGTTGAAATTACGCATGTATATGGTCGTGAGGAAGCATTTGAAGTAATCAAAAGAGCATCGGCAGATTACGATGCTAAATATGGTGATGTAAATGAAAATTTAGTGGAAGCATTATTAAATGCTGTTTCTGTGAAATAACCGTGGCTTCGAGAACCTCAGCCACCTGGTTAGAGTCTCTCAAAAGTGTTGCTGAATCACACAGGCTAAAAATATATTTTTAAAGGTGATTAGAATTTCTAATCACCTTTTTTGTATCCATCATTTTCTAATCTCAATAAATTGACTAAATTTGTCATTATAATTTTTGTCAATTATGAAGACGCTAATAAAATCTTACCGAGAACTCAAACAATACAAAACAAAAGATTTGGCTCAAATAACGGGGATAGATCAAGCATTAATAAGCAAATTCGAAAGCGGCAACAGAATTCCAACTAAATATCAAATCATCAAAATTTCAGAAGTCCTTGAAATCCCATTAGAAGAAATATTACCCTTATGGGTGAAAGAAAAAGTATTGGCAGAAGTGCGTCATGAACCATTTGCAAAGCAAGGATTACAATTAGCGCAAGAAGCCATTGAACCATACCAAACGAAACATATTTATTCATCTGTTTTAATTGAAAAATTAGCTTATATCGATCAATTAAAAAAGCAATTAAATGCTTTAAGAACATACGATAGTTACCGTATTGCTCAAGCATTAGAGTTAGAATATACTTTTGAAAGCAATCGTATCGAGGGAAATACGCTAACTCTTCGAGAAACTGATTTAGTTATTAATGAGGGTTTAACTATTTCAGGGAAAAGTATGCGTGAACATTTAGAAGCGGTAAATCATCAAGAGGCTATTTCTTATATCAAAGAATTAATGCAAAGAAAGATTGCCATCAATGAACGTGAGGTATTAAGTATACATAATTTGATTCTTCGAGGTATACAACCTGAGTACGCCGGCAAATACCGTGATATTCAAGTTATGATTAAAGGAAGTGCTCATATGCCTCCACAACCATTTATAGTGAAAGAAGAAATGCTATATTATTTCACTTGGTATGAACAAAATAAAGATACTTTGCATCCCGTAATCTTGGCAGCTGAAATGCACGAACGCTTGGTGACCATACACCCTTTTGTAGATGGTAACGGAAGAACCTCTCGCTTGATTATGAATTTGATTTTACTATCGAAAGGATATGTAATAGCCAATATTAAAGGAGATTACGAAACACGTATGAATTATTACAACGCTTTGGAACAAGTTCAAACAAAACAATCAAAAGATGCATTCTATCATTTTATTGTAGATGTAGAAATCACTTGTTTAGAGAGATATCTTAAAATTTTGGGGGCTTAAATAATTGTTTAATTAAACTTAATCGATTTCGATGGTTGAATTTTCGTAATCAAATACGATGGGAGTAACATCGCAATTAGGCATACAACTAAAGTTAAGAGGTTTAAAACTAAAATTACTCCCATATTTAATTCAATAGGAACAGCATTCAAATAATATACTTTTGGGTCTAGAGTTAGTGGTTTTAAATATTCTTGAATCAGACACAATCCAATACCGACTAGATTACCCCAAAACATTCCTTTCAAAATCAAATAAGAAGCTTGGTATATAAATATTTTACGTACTTGCCAATCATTTGCACCCATGGCTTTCATCATACCTACAAAGGAAGTTTTAACTAAAATCATTACCAGTAAAGCAGAACCCATATTGATAATACCGATGATTAACATCAAAGTTAAAATGATAAAAACATTGATATCTAAAAACCCCAACCAAACAAAAATATCATTTTGATTATCAATGATACTTGAAACTTTTAAATCAATCATATTTTGACCTCGAAGTACTTTTTTACGTAGATAAGATACGTCAGACTCTAAATTTTCCCAATCGTGAACCATACATTCAAACGCACCAACGTATTTGCTGAAACTTCCTTTCCCGTCATGTTTGATGAATTTAACTATTTTGTCTCCAACTTGAATTTCAAATATATATCCTTCACTATCAATATATTTACGATTCACAATACCATCAACTAAATCTACCCCAGAGATTGGTTTTACTGCATTACGAACTTTTATATCAATAGTTGCCGTATCTGGGATTGTAGTTTTTTCCCCTTTGCCATCCAAATACATCCAATAATCAGAAACGATTACTTGAAAAGAAGTATCTTTTTTTGGGTAAAAAGTAAATCCCGCAAATCGATCATAACCATTACCCCAATCATACCGATAATTCCCATTACCACCGACACTTTCTGCTTTGATTACTAGAAATCCATCTTGTAAACTATCAGTTACGGTAATTGATGTTTGAATTCCCCAATCGTTTAATTGTTGAATGTGTCTTAAATCAGCTATTATTAGTTGTTTGTCGAGTTCTTCATACCCCGTTTCATAAACACCTACAATTTTAAAATTTTTACGTACTGGTTTTTGCTTTACAAAAAATGCATTTACCTCTTGTCCAAGTTTATAGTTTAAATTTCGAGCAATTTTAGCAGAAATTAGAATCTCATCTGATGATTGACGAGTATTAAAATTAGGAACTCTACCCTGAATTAAATTCGATTTAAAAAAGTCCCAATCATAGGTTTTATCTACCCCTTTTACAAGGACACCTTCAATTTCTTGTTGAAAATCTTGAATATTTTCAGTATTTTTGGATTGTAGAAGTGCGGGTTTATAAGCAACAGGTTGGATTTTCTTTATACGCTTATCTTTAGTTAATAAAGGATAAAATGATTGGTTAACAAGTATCGGTTCACTTTCGAAAATTGTATTTTCACCTGATTTCGTGATTACCGCATGAGCGCCAAAACCAATGACTTTGTCTCTAACCTCAGATTGAAATCCACGTACTACAGCAAGCGTAATGAGATTGATTATCATCGCCAACGCAATGCTTATAATAGAAATACGAACAATGGGTTGCGAAACTTTTTTCCCCTCTTTTTCGTATTTTAAGAGATTACGTGCTATGAAGTGTTCGAATTTCAATATAATCGATTTTGATGTGCGAAAGTACACAAACCTTTCGTGCCTAAAAAGTATTTCCTCAATTTTGATATTCATCCTCATAGGGTTTGTAAGTTTTGATCTATCTGCAAACGATGTTGTTCCGAGAGACAGTAATAGTTTTCGCTTTTGGGGAAGAAAAAAACCACTAATTCTTGGAATTGCTCGTATGGATTTATATTTCGATTCGTTAGTAGGAAAACGAGTAGCCATTGTTAGTAATCAAACATCAACCATTGGTAATACACATTTAGTAGATACTTTATTTACATTAGGAATTAAAATACAAAAAGTTTTTTCTCCTGAACATGGCTTTAGAGGGAATGCAGATAATGGTGAAAAAGTACACAATGAGCACGATGTAAAAACTGGCTTAGATGTGATTTCATTATACGGGCACAATCGAAAGCCAACCAAGGAACAACTTGCAGATGTTGATGTAGTTTTATTTGATATTCAAGATGTTGGAGTTAGATTTTATACCTATATCTCAACTCTTCATTACGTAATGGACGCATGTGCAGAAAATAAAATTCCATTAATTGTATTGGATAGACCTAATCCAAATGCTCATTATATAGATGGTCCAGTTAGAGATGAACAGCATAAATCTTTTATAGGGATGCATTCGGTACCAATTGTTTATGGAATGACAATAGGTGAATATGCTAAAATGATTAATAATGAATATTGGTTATCTGATAGTTTGAGTTGTAATTTGTTTGTTGTTCCATGTAAGAATTATAACCATGCAACTAAGTATGTACTTCCGATACCACCAAGCCCAAATCTACGTTCAGAATTTGCTATTTCCCTTTATCCAAGTTTATGTTTGTTTGAAGGCACAACGGTCAGTGTAGGTCGAGGAACAGATACTCCTTTTGAAGTTTTTGGGCATCCTATGTTTCCAACCTCTGACTTTCAATTTACTCCAACTTCAGGTTTTGGTTCCAAAAGACCCGTTAATGAAAATAAAGTATGTAATGGTTATGATTTAAAATGTTTGGGGATTATAGAAATCAATAAGCTAAATATCGATTGGATAATACAAGCAAAAAGCTTATTAGGTGATAGTATTATTTTCATTGATCAACCTAGTTTTTTTGATAGACTTGCAGGTACATCCACTTTAAGGCAGCAAATTTTAAATAATGTACCTGAAGAAGAAATCAGAAAATCTTGGGAAACAGATTTAGAAAGATTTAAGGCAATTCGCAAAAAGTATTTACTCTACGATTAATTCTTTTTTCCTTTTCTAAATGCATGCATAAACAATGCACCTTGTAAGCGATATCCTCTTGGATTAAAATGTAAACTATCACTATTTACATACAATCGTTTACACCATTCTTCCATAGAATTATCTCCTCCCATGATATGATTTAAATCCCAAAGTACTAATGATGGGTCCGAATTTACTTGATTACGAATAATCGTATTTATTTCACTGATTCGTTGTGGTCTTCTATTTTGGTATTTTGTATCTGGTGCGGTGGTGAATATAACAGAAGTAGTTGGCGTTGTATTATGAATATTTTTTACAAAATCATCCAATTGTTTTGTTATTCGAGGAACATTCAACGAATCAATATAGGAGTCGTTTGTACCTAATGAAATAATTAACAATTCAGGCTTTATGTATGCTAATTGTTCTTGAAATAAAACAGTATAATTCATAAATTGGTCAAGGGTAGAACCTGCTACTCCAAATTTATGATAGGTAATTCCAGGAGTTGATTTAGCATTCATTTTAAGTGCATAAACAATAGGATTTGTGTTTTCATCGAATTGTACTATTACATTTTCTTGTGGTTTATCAAAAGTCAATGTGGTAACAGCAGTATGTTCACTTACTTTTCGAGTAACAATATTTGCTTCATTGCATTTAATTGAAAATGGTATTTCACTTACATAATGAAGAAATTCAATTTTAGAAAATGGTTCATCTTTTATTCGTTTATCAAAACGCAATCCCCCAGATTTCCCCTCCAAATAAAATGCTAATCCGGTCACACCAAGTGGAATATTACTCTTACCTTGTTTGATACTCGCTCTTTTCCAACTACCGATAGTATCTATAGGAAATACTTTCATACTTTGAGGATTAAATAATTGGTACGGAAACTCCCAACCAACTTCACCTTTACCATAGGTATCTATCAGTTGTTTTTTGATTTCTCCTGAAAATTGACCAATTTCTATGTGAGAATCACCCATATGCATGATTGTAAAGGATTCTCTTTTTTCTTCTTTTAGTTGATTTAAAGCATTATATACATTTTGAAGTACCGGTGAATGCATTAAGGTATCAATAGGGTTTTTTTCTACCTCAAAGGTTTCGTCTGTAACTTGGGGTGTACAACCGATTGTAAATAATGGTATTATTACAAAAAAGTATAATGTGAATTTCATTGAAATCTAGAATAAGGATGAATATGAATTCGAAAATACAAATTCTATTTAGTAACTTCACCTCGATATTTTACAGAATGTACAAATAACTTTCAGATTCGTGAAAATTTATACTGATATTGAACAGTTTCAATCCATTAAAAACCCTGTTTTGACAATAGGAACCTTTGATGGTGTTCATGTAGGACATCAAAAAATCATCGAAAAGATGAAAGAAATTGCCAGAAAAACCAATGGTGAAACGGTGATTTTTACTTTTTTTCCTCATCCAAGAATGGTTGTTAATCCTGCTAATCATGGAATTCAATTGATTCAATCACAGGAAGAAAAATTCGAAAAGCTTGCAAAATTAGGAGTAGATCATGTGATTGTATTTCCATTTACGAAGGCTTTTTCTGAAATAACAGCGGCTGAGTTTGTTTCAGATATATTAATTTCTAAACTAAACATTCATACCATCATTGTAGGTTATGATCATCAATTTGGAAAAAATCGAGAAGGAAATCTTACTTATTTAGAGAATAAAGGAAAAGAGTGTGGTTTTGAAGTAATTGAAATTCCAGCACATGAAATCAATGCGGTGAATGTAAGTTCGTCAAAAATAAGACATGCACTGAGTGAGGGAGATATTGAAACAGCAAATCATTATTTAAATGGTTCTTTTGAAATATGGGGAAAAGTAATACATGGTAATAAATTAGGAAGGAGCATTGGTTTTCCAACTGCAAACATAGGTGTAGACGATTCTTTGAAAATAGTGCCAGGTAAGGGGGTGTATGCGGTAACTGTGTCAATTGATGGTGGAAAAGCTCTTTTTGGTATGATGAATATTGGTGTAAGACCAACCGTGAATCAAGAGTTAAAGGAAACAATTGAGGTAAATATATTTGATTTTAAAGAAGATATCTATGAAAAATCAGTACGTGTTTGTTTACATAAACGCATTCGAAATGAGCACAAATTTGATGGTATAGCATCCCTTACAACACAATTAAAGCAAGATGAAAAAACTGTTCGCTCTTATTTTCATTTGTAGTCCTTTGTTGTATTTCGCTCAAAAGGCAGATACAATCAAGTATTATACCCTTGAAGAAGCTAGGGCAGTACATTCAGACAGTGTCTTTGCTATTCGATTGACAAAGAAAAAGTTATCTACTATTCCAAAAGAAATACAATTTTACAGAAACCTTCGTCATTTAGATTTAAGTAAAAATAAATTGTCTGAATTACCTGAATTTATAAGTTCTTTAACCAATTTGATTGATTTGGATTTAGGAAAAAACAAATTCACTTCTTTTCCTACAGAAATCTGTAAACTTTCAAATTTGAGACGTTTAGTACTGAATCAAAATCAGTTTACACATATTTCTGAATGTATTGGAAATTTAGAAAACTTGAATTATTTTGACTTATGGGATACTCCGTTGGAAACCTTTCCAAATGCATTCATCACGATGAAAAATTTAAAGGCAATTGATATGCGAGGTATCTTGTATGGTCCTACCTATCAACAAAAATGGATTCGAAATTTACATTGGATTAAAATTGAGTTTGATGCTCCTTGCGATTGTATGGAAAAATAAAAAGAACTAAATTATTTTACTGATTTAAGTTTACAGTATTTATCATATCTCTTTATTTCATCTGTTTCCATATTATCTAGATCAAAAGCGTGTGTTGTATACATGATTTCATGATCAGATAAACCATCTTTAAACACGCCGATTATATCAAAATTATCTGGAACAAACATACTTGAAATAGGTTTACCATTTCTGCCTTTCACTTCTAATTTGTTTATAGATTCTGTGTATACAACATAGAAATCAAACCATTGACCTACAATTTCAATATCGTCTGAAATTTTTTCTAGGAATAATATTTTACCATCACCTAATATAGCAACCTGATTTTGATCATAGGGTTCATAATCCAAATTACCTTTATAAGTTGCCGGAGATGGATGCCATGTCCACACTTTTTTATATCCTCGTGCTGCTGCTAACTCTTCCGATGACCGTTCTGTGTATTCATCATCTAATTCATCATTTTCAACCTGGGCAAACGATTGAATTCTCAAAAAACATAAAACAAAAAGTAATAGGGTCACAATATTCATATACTAATATGAAATCAGGTAGTTAATTGAAATTCCTCTGAATGATCTTGAATATAGTTTAAAGTTTCCATTATTTCATTCAAGTTGAAAGAGGTCACTAATTTCATTCGATATTCTTTAATATGAGCAATTCCTTTAAAATAATTAGAATAATGTCTTTTCATTTCCGCAATTCCGAGTGATTCACCCTTCCATCTCACGCTCATCTCTAAGTGTTGTTTTGCTACTTCTACACGATCAAAAACGGTTGGAGGAGGAAGTATTTCGCCCGTTTTCATAAAATGTTTTACCTCATTAAAAATCCATGGATAACCGATACTCGCTCTACCTATCATAATTCCATCTACTCCAAATTGATTTCGGTATTCAAGTGCCTTTTGTGGTGTATCGACATCACCATTTCCAAAGACTGGAATTTTCATGCGTGGATTGTTTTTTACTTCGCCAATTAATGTCCAATCAGCCTCTCCTTTGTATAGTTGCTGTCTTGTTCTTCCGTGAATTGAAATAGCTTCAATACCAACGTCTTGTAGTTTTTCAGCGGTTGAAACTACAAATTTTGAATTATCATCCCAACCTAAACGTGTTTTTACTGTAACAGGTAAATTCGTGATTTTCACGATTTCCTCAGTCATTTTTACTAATTTAGGGATGTCTTGAAGCATACCTGCTCCTGCACCTTTACAAGTTACTTTTTTAACTGGACAACCAAAATTGATATCAATAATGTCAGGATTTGTTTTCTCAATGATTTCTGCTGAACGCTTCATGCTTTCGATATCATAACCGAAAATTTGAATACCAACAGGTCTTTCGTATTCGTAAATATCAAGTTTTTTAACACTTTTAGCTGCATCTCGAATTAATCCTTCAGAGGAAATGAATTCTGTATACATCAAATCAGCACCATGTTTTTTACACAAAGCTCGGAATGGAGGATCACTCACATCTTCCATGGGAGCTAATAATAAAGGGAATTCTCCCAACTCGATATTACGGATTTTAACCATGTTACAAAGATAATGAATTACTCGGAAGGCTCAATGTGAATTAATACATGTCCTAAAGAACCAATATGGTTTCTCAATTTATCTTTCAAATTATGGGAGATGGCATGTCCTTCACGTACTGTGATATTACCATCTACTCTGGCATGCAAATCAACATGGTATTTCATACCCGCTTTACGAATGAAACATTTTTCTGTATTTACGATTCCATCAACCGTTTGAGCAATGTTTCTTATTTCCTCAATTAAATCATGGTGAGTATGTTCATCCATGATTTCACCTAAAGCAGGTCTGAAAATCAAGTAACTATTATATAAAATGAATCCTGAGGCAAATAATGCCGCCCAATCGTCTGCTGATTCATAGCCTTTTCCAGCAAATAAAGCAATTGAAATTCCGATAAAAGCAGAAACCGATGTAATAGCATCGCTTCTATGGTGCCAAGCATCTGCCTTCAAGGAAGAACTATTCGTTTCTCTACTTTTTTTAAGTACGATTCGATACGAAATTTCTTTCCAAATAATAATTGCTCCTAGAAATAAAAGGGTCCAAGATTTAGGTAATGAATGTGGTTTTTGAATATTTTGAATGCTTTCATATGCAATAAAACATGCTGAGAAAATTAAAAATGCAACTACTAAAAAGGTAATCAATGGCTCAGCTCGACCATGACCATATGGGTGATTTTCATCAGCCGGTCTATTGGTATATTTAATTCCAAATAAAACCAATAATGATGCAAAAATATCTGTTGTTGATTCGATAGCATCAGCAATAAGGGCATAAGAATTTCCAAAAATTCCAGCTATCCCTTTTAAAAGTGCAAGTAATGTATTTCCTATTATACTAAAATAGGTCGCTTTTAAAGCGGTTTGTTCAGATAAGTTTTCTCGATTCATCAATGCAAAGTTAAGATTTGAATCAGTACTTATTATTAGCTAACTATATTATTTAGAGAATGAATCATTTTGAAGTAAAAACTAATATACCAATTATAACTGCAAAAAATGCTGCTATTAAAACCGCTCCCGCTGCTACATCTTTCGTTTTTTTAGCTAATGGATGGTATTCTGGAGAAACTAAATCGGTGAGAAATTCAATGGCTGTATTTAGCATTTCGGTAATAAATACAAGAGCTATTGCCAAACCTATCCATAACCATTCAGCAGTGGATAGTTTAACCATATTCCCTAAAATGATGACAATAACAGTCGCCAATGCATGAATCCAAGCATTATGTTGCGTTTGAAAAAAGGTCTTTAATCCTCTAAAAGCATAGGAAAAACTTTTGATGCGATTGCGAAGTGAAAAAGGGGTTTCATTCATATTTTTCATTCAAAAAACGTTGTAAAGTGTAGTTATAATTTTCCCTTTTCCAGGAGCTAATTCGATGGAAAGTAATTCCTTCGATGAAAGTACATCCCAGTTAAATGGAGATTCTATTAAATTAATACCACTCTGTTGTTTTAATCGGATTCCTTGACTTGCAATTTTATCTTTATTTGGTACAAAATCGCCTGAAGGAAGATGTTCTGTTAAAATCACGTATTGATAAGCAGATAGTTTTTGAATTATTTTTTGTATTTCATGATTGGAAAGATGTTGTAAGACTTGTCTAATGATGGCACAATCACCTTTTGGTAATTCATCTGTTGCTAAATCCAAACACTGAAACGATAGATTTTCAGCTTGAAATCTGTTTTTATTTCGTTCTATTAAGTCAGGTACAATATCTACTCCAATATATTTTTTGGTAAAAGAAACAAACTTTTTTCCTACATTAAAATCTCCGCAACCTAAATCACATACGATTAATGGTTCATCAAATGATTGTAAAAACCTTATAACCACTTCTTGGTAGGGTTCAATAATAGTGATATCATGTGAACCATCACCAGAGTAAAATTCATATTCTTTACCACCCCAAAGGTACAACTGATAAATTTGTATCATAACCTCTTTTGTTGGCCATGGAGTCTTATTTTTTGAAGGAATGGTTGACATTTTTTTAACAATCAATTAAAGTTACTATTTTTAAATCAATCAAACATTTACTATATTTAAATGTTTTTAAAATATGGAAAATAACTTTGTCTTAATTGCTGGAGGTAGTGGTTTGATTGGCAAACGATTATTTGAACACCTTTACAAAAAAGGTTTTGATGTTGCTATTTTAACCAGAAAAAAATCTGAGAAAAACGCAATTTATTGGAATCCAATTAAAGGTGAAATAGATTCTTCACTCTTACACAAAGTTACCCATTTGATAAACCTTTCAGGTGTAAGTATTGCTGGAGGTAGATGGACAGAAGCTCGTAAAAAGGAAATTATAGATTCAAGAGTTTTATCCACGGAGTTTTTATTCAAAAACAAGTCTTATTTTCAAAACCTTAAGCATTATATATCGGCTTCAGGAGTTTCTTGTTATGGTATTCATGATTTGAGTAAAGTATACACTGAAGCAGATTCTTTTGGAAATGATTTTTTATCTGAGGTTGTTCAAAAGTGGGAAAAAGCAGCAGATTTATTTTCGTCTATTTGTTTAGTTTCAAAGATTCGTATTAGTCCTGTATTAGATAGCAAAGGAGGGTTTATTTCCGAAATGAAGAAGCCAATTCATTTTGGTATTGGGGCGGTTTTAGGGACTGGAAATCAATGGATGCCTTGGATTCATCAGCGTGATTTAGTTTCTATTTTTGAATTTATAATAAATCATAAATTGGAAGGTCCTTTTAATGCAGTATCAGGAAATGTAACCAATCGCACTCTAACTCAAATGTTGGCTCGTAAACTACACAGACCATTAGTTCTTCCTGCATTGCCTGTTTGGTCTGCAAAACTGATTTTTGGAGAAATGGCTACTTTGTTTTTGGATGGAGTACAAGTTTCAAATCAAAAGCTGATTGAAAACGGTTTTTCATTTGAATATTCGAATTTAGAAAAGGCACTAGATCAGATTTTATAGTATAATTTTATTTATATAGTAGTTTATTCAAAACTAGACTAACTTCAATCTCTTCAATACATCTACATGTTTTTTTCTTAGAACATATTGGGCAATTGTCGTCATGTGTAAAAATATGTACATCTTGTCCTAAGGCTTTCCATCTTCCTGGATGAATTGGTTTTCTTGGAGAAAATAAACCACACGTAGTTTTGCCTAGTATACCTGATATGTGTAAAGGTCCCGTTGAACAAGCGACTAAACCCACTGATTTATTTATCAAAACAATGAGTTGATTTAGTGTAAGTTTACCTGTAGAATCAAAACAATTAGGGTGTTTTGGAATCATATCTCTGAAGAGTAACCCTTCTTTCTCTGTTCCGGTAAATATAACACCATAATTATTTTCAAGTAAATAATTAGCAAGCTCCGCATAATTTTTCATCCCCCATTCCAAAGCACTTCCTTGTGATTTCGGATGTAGTATAATCGTTTTTGGATGTTGATTAATAAATGAATTGACATCCTCAGGTAAACTTGTTTCTGGCGCTTTAAATGAGGCTATTAAATCCGAAATTTCATTAATAGACGGAATTTCATGTAAACCCAAAGGTCGAAGTAATTCAAAATTTAATTGTGATTCATGTAAATCCGATTTTCTACGTGTAAAATTGGGTTTTATATTACAAGTTAAAAAATGAAAAGGACGATGAGAAGTGCCTATTCTATATGGAATACCTGCTTTTTTTACTAGACTTGCTATCTCTTTTTTTGGGAAAACGTGTATAAATATATCAATACCAATGGATTGAATAAAAGAAATGCGTGCTTGAACCGGTAGTTCTTCCATTGTTTTCCAATCAATAACTTCATCAACTTCAGGTAAGCATTTTATAACTGGTACAGTATAAGTACTTCCAATAAATACAATTTTTATTGTCGGAAAGTGCTTTTTAAGCCACACACAGATAGGTAGTGTTAATACTACATCACCAATACTATCGGTTCTACTTATAGCTACAGTTTGGCTTGTTATTTGTAAGTGTTTCATAGTAAATTATTTAATGAATGAAACTCCTTTTGTTTGAATTAAATTACGTAATTTTTTGTATTTGGTATAGGTCGCAAAGGCAGAAATTCGACATATTCTGAAGCCAACTCTTCCATCAAGAAATCCTTTTTTGATAAAATAATCTTTTGTGAATTTTACAATTGGACTGAAAATCAATGTGAAGAATGGTGCTTTTTTCCCTTTCTCAAATTGTGCTTTAGCTAGGATGGTTGTGAAATATTCAACTTGTTTATAATGGTCAGATATTGAGTAGTAACTATAATGTAACAGGTCTCCCTTGAGGTGAATTATTTTTGAGTTTTTATCATGAAGTTCATACTTATCATGTGGGTTTGTACCTCCCCAACTTCCTTTACGCGAATCCCAAAGACGTAACTTTGTATCAGGATACCAGCCGCAATAGCGAATCCAATGCCCACAATAATTCGTTAAGCGATTCATTGAATAAGTATCCGCTTGCCAATTATTTTTTACTTCTAAAATAGAATTCTCTAAAGTTGAATCAAGTGCTTCATCAGCATCTAAAGATAGAATATGTGGATATTTTGCTTGGGTTATTGCCCAATTTTTTTGTTCTATATGTCCTTCAAAAATATGTTCTACAAACCGAACTCCATGAGATAAACAAATTTCTTTTGTTCTATCTTTCGAATAGGAATCGACTACTACAATGTCATCTGCAACATTCTTTAGAGATTCTAAACAACGTCCAATATTACGTTCTTCATTGAAAGTAATTATGACAGCAGACAGTAGAATCATATTGAAGATTATTTTACTCTGATTATTTCGCCAACTCGGATTGAATTTGGATCAATTTTAGGATTTAATTCCTTCATTTGATCCATAGTTAACCCATATGTGTCTGCAATTCTACTTAAATTATCACCAGGTTTAACTGTGTAGAATTTTTTGATTGGTTTTGGAGCTACAACAGGTTTGGATACGGGCTTTAAGGTAGCTTGTTTTCCAGCAAGTTCTGGTTGCATCAATTTAACGTTTACTAAAATTTTTAATTGTTGAGCAATACCTATCCAATTAGAGCTCATATTATTCCATTTTTTTATATCTTCAGGTGTTACATTATATTTTTGCGCAATTATTCCTACTGATTCATTTCGTTGAACTGTGTGGTATATAGTTACTACTGAATCAAAAACTACCGTTTTTTCAATTTCAGGTTTTGAAATAGGGGAAGGTACCTGTTTTAGTGGTTTTTGCACGATTGATTTATCTGTTGGTGCTTTTGAAGGTGTATTTTTTGGGGTTAAAATACCGCTATCCATTTCTTCTATACTGAGTGAATTTGTTTTTTCAGTCAATACTTGCTCAGGTTCTTTTTGAATAATTGGTGCTTTCCCTTTAATTACTTTTAAATTTCTACCCAAAGGTGCTGTGTAGCTGCGTAAATAATTCCATTTTCGTATATCTTCAATGGTTACATAATATTTTTCAGCAATGGAAGTTAGTGTTTCACCACGTTTTACTTTATGCCAAACGACTACGGGTTTTTCACTAATTACATTAGTATTCGTAGTCTTTGTAATAGAATCATTAATTAATGTCGTAGTGTCTAAAGTTTCTACAACTTTTGGTTTAGGAGTGTAAATACTTTTTTCTAGTTCGTATAAAGAGTCTCCATAGGAAACAATTTTTCCGATTTGATTGATTGGCCCTGTGATACATTGTTTTGGATCTGTTCCAGGTATATATTTTGTTTTATATACGGGATTTAACTGTGCAATTTCTTCTAATGGCCATTGTACTAACTGATCAATGGTTGACATATGTACACCTTTTGACAAACACATGGTGTCCAATTGATAAAAATGTACTTTATGTTTTGCTGGTTTAATGTTATGTTCTACATGGTAAGTCAATAAATAGGCAGCAGCAATAAAGTTAGGTACATATCCTTGTGTTTCTCTTGGTAGGTATGGTCTTACTTCCCAATAAGTTCTTTTGCCTCCTGAGCGTCTAATAGCTTTGTTGACATTCCCAGGACCAGCATTATATGCTGCTAAAGCAAGATTCCAATCACCATAAATTCCATGTAGTTTTTTAAGGAATTTACAAGCTGCTTCAGTAGCTTTTACAGGATCCATTCGTTCGTCTATGTATGAATTTTCAATCAAGCCGTACATTTTACCTGTCCCATACATAAATTGCCATAAACCTAATGCTCCAGCTGGTGATTTTACTTGTGGTCTTAATCCACTTTCTATCACTGACAAGTATTTTAATTCAATTGGCATGTCGTGTTTTGCCAATGTAGCTTCATACATATCAAAGTATAGTTTGGATCTACCTAATACTATTTTTGCGAATCCACGTCTGTTTTTTACAAAAAAGCGTATCATTCCCAAAGTGATGTCGTTACAATCTAGGTGAAATGGAGATATGGCATTTATTTTTTCAAGTCGTTGACAATAAACTTCATCACTAACTTCTCCCTTGTCTTCTTCATCATCTAGCATTCTGATAATAGAATCAGTATTGCTATCTGTGGCCATTTCATTAAAATAGGTCATTAAGGTTTCGTCAAGCATTTTAATAAATGCCTCACTATCTGTTTCGTGTTTTTCAACAGGTTTTAGTTGTCTCGTTTGAGCATAGCTGCCAAAAATGGCATAAATAAATACTATGTTAACGAACCACTTTTTCATTATTTCACCAATTTTTCCAGATATGCAGAGAAATTAAATAAGGCTTTTTCATCAAAAGGTTTAGCCATTAACTGTACTCCAAAAGGCATATTTTCAGTTGTTCTTCCGTAAGGAAGTGAAATTGCTGGATGACCAGTCAAATTAGCATGTACTGTGAAAATATCTTGTAAGTACATTTGAATAGGGTCTTTTACCGCATTGATTTCAAATGCCGTTGATGGGGTAGTAGGTAATAAGATGAAATCGTAATCGTTAAAGATTTCTTTGGTTTTATTTTGTAATACGCGACGAACTTTTTGCCCTTTCGTGTAGTAAGCATCGTAATAACCATGAGAAAGTACAAATGTGCCTGCCATAATTCTACGTTTTACTTCTTTTCCAAACCCTTCAGTACGTGATTTTTTATATGTTTCTTCTACACCTACTGCCTCTTTTGAACGATATCCATAATGTACGCCGTCAAATCGAGATAAGTTGGAAGAAGCTTCAGCGGTTGATAAAACGTAGTATGTTGGAACCATATAATCTAAATATGGAAAAGATACAGGTTCAACGATGTTTCCATCTGCTTTAAGCGCTTCCATAATGTCTTCCATACGTTTTTTAACTTCTGGATGTATTCCTTCTGTTTCAAAACTTTCTTTAATGAAAGCAATACGTTTAGTCTCCTTTTTGATTTCTGTAGTGAACTGTCCTACATTTCTTGAAGATGAGGTACTATCTAAAGGATCTTTACCAGCCATAATTTCAGTGACAAGTGCAGTATCCTCTAATGTATTTGCAAATACACCAATTTGATCAAACGAGGAAGCATAGGCGATTAATCCGTAACGGCTAATTCTACCATAGGTTGGTTTTATGCCATAGGTACCCGTAAAAGCTGCTGGTTGTCTGATTGATCCACCTGTGTCACTTCCAAGAGCGACTGTACAAAGTCCAGCGGCGACAGCAGCAGCTGAACCACCGGAAGAACCACCAGGAACGGTTTTTGTATTTATTGGATTTTTAACTGGACCAAATGCAGAAGTTTCATTAGAACTACCCATTGCAAATTCATCACAATTTAAACGACCAATAACAATGGCATCTTCGTTTAGCAAACGTTGTAAAGCAGTTGCAGTGAATAAGGATTCAAATCCTTCTAATATTTTAGATGAAGCAGAAACTTTATGGCTTTTGTAACAGATGTTGTCTTTGATACCAATCACCATTCCTGCTAAACGTCCTGCAGTTCCAGATTCAATCTTAGCTTGGACACTTTTAGCATTTTCACGAACACTTTCAGTAAAAACTTCTAAAAAAGCATTTAAATCTTTGTTCTTTTCAATTGCATTCAGGTAATTTTCAACTATATCTAATAGAGAAACTCCTGAAGTAATTGATTTTTTTACTTCAGAAAATGTTTTATACATAAGATTCAGATATTAAGCTTCTTTCTTATCTTCTGGCTTAGTCTCTCCTTTTGAAGCGTCTTTGAATTCTTTCATTCCTTGACCTAATCCTTTCATTAGTTCTGGAATTTTTTTACCACCGAACATTAATAATAAAACAGCGATAATTAATATGATTTCCGTAGGGCCAAATGCTCCTAATAATAATGCAGAACTTAAAATCATTTTTTCAAAATTTTGAAATACCTTGCAAAGGTACGTAATAAAATAATTAGAGTAACTAAATTATTTTAATCAATGTTACATACCTCCTAAATTCAGACGTAATCGTATACCTGCCATAGTATTTGCAGTAGGATAGGAGGTTGCAATTTTAGGTCGATTTAATACTTGATCGAAGTACATTTGTGCTGTTAAATTTGGCCCTAAATTATAGTCGAGTGATGATTTTATTGAAATTACTCGTTGTCCTGCTGTAGCTTGATTTGTATTGTCAACTATTTTTCTAATCACGGTTGAATTATCTCTGAATGAAAAGTCAAATCGAACATTTAGATCATTTTCAAGTGTTTTACCTTGTAATTTGAAAGGCATTTTGACTTTTGAGAATTTTACACCTGACCCTACAACCCATTCTTGGCTGAAGATTTCAGTTACTTGTTGGTTTGATAAAGCAAGTGATGCATTTCTATCTTTTTTGTATTCTATTTTGGTAATTAAACCCTGTCCCAGAAAATTCCACGTAGCGTCAATTCCTAATAGAGGAGAAAATCTTTCAGAAATGGTAACGTTTTGAATTTGGTATTGAGCAATAAAATTATTGTCTAAATCAAAAGTAGTAGGATTTCCGGCTTGGTCTAATTCTGATTTTAAATTGGTTTGAATTCCTGATAAACTGACTGATGCATTGTAGGAATGTCTTAAAACAAATGATTTAGCATATTTTTTAATCAATGCATATTTGGTAAGTCCACTATAATTGATCGACCAGTTTGGGAGTGGTAATGCAGAAAGCGGATTAATGTTTCGGCTATTTAATTTATTACTTGTGTAGGATGTTAAAAATGCTCCAATCAATACTTCTTGTTGCGTAGAGCCATATCCTTCAGCAAATCCATTTATTTTTTTGGTGGAATTTTGATTTTTATCGCCTAGTAAATTACTAACTAACTGTCTATTATTCCGTAAGTCTGAAAATGCACTCGATGAATAATCTTTTCCAATAGTTGCAAATGCTGAACGTAACGTAACAGTTGAATAAGTGAGGTTTCCTGTTTCTACTTTACTCTGACTTCCAAACTGTTTTGTAGAATCATTCCAACGATAAAAGTCGCTTGCATTTAAAGTATAATTTCTATTTGCAGAAAATTCAATAGCAACATCTTTAAGTGGTTCTACGGTTGCTCTAGCAGACATATTTTGACTAAATGAAAGTGTATGTTGCTTGTTTAGAGCACTGTTTTTAACCAACCAATTATTTTGAGCTGCAATTGAAGCAAAATCATAATTTGTTTTATTACCAAATACATCGAATGTTTGTTGACCGAAAATAAATCCAGTTAGATCAGGTTGATTAAGACTTGGAGTACCTAATAGTCGTGTATCCTGATTATAACCAGGTAATAAAGTTCCATTATTCAAAGAATAGGTTCCTGATACTGAACGAACAGCAAGAAGTGCTCTAGTTCCAAAACCAATGATAGGATTGACAGGTTCTTTTAATCTTTTTTCTCTTTTTTCTATCCTTTTTTCCTTTCTACGAATTCGATCTTCTTTTCGTTTTTCTTTTTTGGTAAGTTCTTTATAAGGTTTACCAAAAGAGGTCATATTTGGGTCTTTTTTCTTGATACTTGAATTGGTTGAACTATTTGTCGTAGGTGTTTTATTTGTATTATTATTTGAAATAATTTTCTTAAATAGTTTAGACTTTGAATATAAATTAGTCATATTCATTGTTGCATTAAATGATACTACTCGGCTGTTTTGAATGGTGTTACCAAAGTTACTTTGTCCCAAAGGAGCTCTTTGCCAATTATAATTTCCAGCATATTTAACTGATGAATTCATCCAATCAGTTAAAGGTAATTTATCTAAAGGTAAATTATAACTAATCGAATAATCATGTGAGTAATCCATTGTTTTACCAAAAGTTCGCATTTGACTTTTGATAGAATCTAAAAATATTTGATAGTTAAGAGGATCTAATTTTTTATCTACTCGTCCATCTGCTTCATCGAAAATAGCTCGATCATTTGCGTTGAATGTGAATTTCAAATTTTTCGTAATATCGTAGCCAAAATTATAGGAACGATTCCAAATAAATGATTTTACATAAACCGGTGAAAATTCGAAAGAAGAAAGGTTATTTCTTACTTTACGTTCATTATAATTGCGTAAAACATCATTATTTACCGAAATAGTTTTTGGAGTAAGGAAAAAATTAGCATCTCTTATTAAGCCCCACCATTTTGATTTTTGCATGAATTTCACCTTTTTAAAAGGTTCTACTGGTTTTGCTGTAAAACTATAGGTATAAATTAAATTGCTTTTCCATGATTTAGTTCGATCATATTCTGTATTAAAATCTCGTTTAAATGTTTCATTGTATCCATAAGAAATAGCAAAGTTTGATAGATTCCAAAAATGTGGTTTCGCGTCTGGATTAGCTTCTTTTTTAACATTTGAAAAGTTATAAGATCTTCTTTCCGTGAAGTCTTGACCTAACTTTGCATTTTTTAATTTTTGATCAAGTGGATAATCATTAAGTTTAATATCTGGATTGAATGGATCATATTCAGGATTGATTATACCTAAAGAATAACCATAGTAAAATGGCAGTGATAATTTTAATTTATTCCCAAAGAACTGACCTAACTGCATGTTTGTACTAAAATCAAATCCCATTTGTTCGTTTCGTTGTCTTTCTTGAACACGGCTTTCCAATGTTCCCCAGTTAACACCGCTATAATTTCCAGACATAGATACATTTGCGAAATCAGCTGCTTGAACTTGAACTTTAGCAACTGCAGCCGAACCTCCCGCATTTTGAAAGTCCGTAAGTCTTAATTCATTTATCCAAACAAAGGTGCATTTAGCTAGTCCATCGTCATCACCAAATTTATTGGTTGCTTTAGATGGATTTCGTACACCAATCATGATTGTTTTAATTGCTTGAATGTTTGGACTTCCTTTGATTTTAATTTGTCTAGTTGAATTTGCAGGATCAGGAATACTATATTCTTGGGTTATTGAAACACCAGAGTTATTTCTTTGTTTTTTTGCCTCAAGTAAGTTATCAAATATAATTTCCATATTATTTGATTCTGGCCATACATCTTCGGGTGAATTTGCGCCCCAAGGTGTAACATTCATTGGTAACTCATATTCATAATAATTATCTGTATAGTCTGTTCCTAAACGAACAAATAAGGTTAAGTCTCCATTTTTTAACGGAGCTGTTTTAGATAATTCTTCTGCATGAACAAACATCTTTAGTTTCTTATATGTTCTAACATCGAAAACCACATTTTTAAAAGCAGCTTTTGCATTACCATCATCCAAATTACATACTTCAAATGAAAGTGCTTGTTCATTCATTTGACGCTGTTGAACTTGTGTTGGATCAACTTCTCTTAAAATACCTGGAGGTAATTGATAATTGATAGGATTTCGTTGGGCATTTTCTTCAATATTTACTGCGGCGATGTTAAATACTGAACTGTTTGGGTCCTTTTGAATGTTTTCACCAGGTAGACTTAAATCTCCATTGTATTTTCTCCATTCTCCTCTGATGAATTCCAATCGAGCGAAACGTAAAACTACTTCTTCATTCCATTCTTTAAGAAACATTCGCATAAAACGTATAGATCTAAAATCAGAAATACCATTTATAATTTTTTCTGGTTCTCTAACCGGAATTTTGAACTGAATCCAACGTTCTGATTTATTACCTGTTGTATATGTTTGGATATTTGTGATATAATTTTTTCCAACCTGTAAATCATTTCTTCGTAGACTTACTTTGTATTGATAGTAACTTTCGGATTCAGAAAGGTTATTGTCCTGATTTAAATCTTCGATATCAGGTTGATTCGTAGCCTGAGTTGGATAGCCTGCTGCATTTATGGTAGCGGACATTTCTGGGGTTGGCGAATTCCCCTGTGTATTGTTAAATCGTTTGTATCTTTCTAGTATGTTTGCATTGTCTGCATCATATTGGTCATCAGCATAATATTTATAATCATCGGAAGAAGGATCGTTGATTATTCGGTTTTTAACTTCTTGTGTAAGGTTTGTATTTTTGTTTACCCAATCTATATATTTCTGAAATTGTGCCTTTTCTTGTTCATTATCCCATCCATCTAAACCAACATCTTGTAATTTTCGGGTAGTTGGATCATTATCAAAAGCGTTTACAACAATGTTTTGTGTTGATACCCTTGCCCATTGTGTGGTATCGATGTTATCTGAAATAGAGGTGCTTGTGGGTAAACCATTTTCAAATTCTTTTCTTGAATCTGGGATAATATCTTCTGAAATATTACCTAAATTGAAGTACAAATCTCCACCTGAATGAAGTGTATTTGGATCAGCTTTTTCAGTATCATCATTAAAAGGATCTAACACCCAAAACTGAATGAATTCTATATTTGATAATTCAAAATCATTTGTTGATAATGCTCGCATAATTCCTCCCCATTTATTTTCTGGATTGGTAAATTTTCCAAGTTTATCTAAAATGGAGAGCGTATCATAATTATACATTCCACGTTCTTGTGGATAATATGCTAATTCTAAAATGGGAATATTAGTAAAGGTTCCGTATTGTTGTTGTAAATTCGGAAAAATGTCTTTTTGATTGACCATCCGCATACGGCTATCCACGAGCATGGAAGGATCTTTTTTGACGTTTTCTGGAGTCAGAGTTGAATTTTGGTAAAACATAGGATCAATAAGATACCATGCTGTTTTTGACCTATTAAATCCTGCGTTTAAATTTTTAGAGGTAGCTTCTGGAAACAAAGTAGGCTGACCTTGTGGAATACTAGCCATTTTCCAAGCAGATGGTGTTCTTAAATCGATGGTGCTTTGACTTCCTTCGAAATCATCAACATAAGACATTCCTGAACCAGTAATTACACGTGGAACACCAGGAATTAAATGAGCTACTTCACCTGTAAATGAAATAGATGATTTTGAACGTGTTGAAATTCCGGGTAATAAATCTACTAATTTAGTTAAGAGAGGTAATTCTCTTTTTATGGAAATATCGAGTCCGATTAGATTATTTTTGAAAGGTTCGGAACCCATATCTACTTTTTGAGTTATCGGTCTTTCAACCATTCTCATCCAAGTAGCTCCAAGGTTAAAATCTTTATCAAAACGGTAATTAAAGTGAGTACCAATGAGTGACCGTGCTTGAAATCCAAATACAGAGTTACTTTCAACAGATACCTTGATAGGTGTATTTGATTCTAAAACACCACTATTTAATATTTTAACTCTACCTAAGTTATAATCAACCGTATAGTCAGTACCCTCCATTAATTTTACACCTCCAGCTGTTACCGAAACGGCTCCCTGTGGAACATTTAATGCGTTTAATGGAATATCTGAACTCACAGATGATTGATATTGCCCTTTGAAAATGAATCTATTTTTTGAGGGAATTTGCTGTGCTGCTGTTTTGGTTGAATCATATAATTCTGTATATGCAATTTTATCTACAACAGACTGTGCTAACCCTTTTGATAACATTTTCTTTTTTAAGGTGTTTCCAAATGGTTCTATTGTTGTAAAATAAACCCTACCATTTTTGGAATTGATTGTACCTGCATTATCTGTTTTATTTCCGCTAAAGTTGATGGGTACGAAGTCGAATAATCCATCTGAAAAAGGTTGATTATTCATATTTAATTTATCCATCCCGAGGAGGGTAACCAACTGAATTTTATCTAAACCGTTATAAGGGAAGAAATTAACTGGTAAACTCGTAGATGGATTGTTATATAATACATCTAAACGAAATCCTGTTTTGTCTAATTGATATGCTCCTATTGAATAGACATTTTTCATCATCAAATCCCAGATATTTGATTTTGGATTTGTTAACGTTGGTTTTAATAATTTTAAGAAAAGTGCTTGTTTTCCATCAATTCCATCTGTTGAAAATTGACCTACTTGGTAGGTTTTTCCTTGATAAGTGTATTCGTAGGCAACAGCAAGTACTTCGTCATTAATAAGAGGTTGATTCAAAGAGATAAAACCAAGTAATGTATTGTAATTATATTCCTGTTCGGTTAGTCTTCTTGCGTTTTCTACTTTTTCATAGGTGATTGCTTGTTCAAATGGACCTGGTTCACTTACTGTATTACTTAAAGTTGGCACCGCTGAAGAGAAATCTTTAACCGAATTTTGAGTAAGTAACCAAGGATATAAGCCATTAGAATTATTATCTGGAAAAATAGAAGAAGAATAATTTCCAGGTTTACCGTCAACTACATTAGGATTTGATTCTCCTAAATCTGTGAAGGCGATTATATTTCGTGTATTTTGGGTATTGTTTATTTTATTTGTAACCCAAACCTCCATTCGTGTAATGTTGATTTGAGAGTTTGCTATAGGCAATTGAGACATTGCTGTATCATACTGATCTCTAAAATAATGAGATAAAAAATAATGTCTATTTGCTTCGTAATTATCTGCTGAAAGCTCAAAATTTTGAACTTGAGCTTTACCAGCAATGTTGATCTCTTGTTTTTTCCCTTTGGAAGATGCAATCACATTGTCTATAGTTAGTTTTCCAAATTTCCATTGGGTTTTTACACCAAACAAAGTTTGAGAACCTTGAATCAAAGAAGTATTTAGTGGTAAAGAAACATTTCCAAGTTCAATCTTTTGTATAATTTGATCTTCATCACCCGTATATCCTAATTTGGTTACATTTTCAAAATCAAAAGCTGCTTGGCTATTATAGCTAGTACTCAATTTTAATTTAGTACCAATCGTACCTACCAAGTTTATTTGCATATTTTGCTGAAAATCAAATCGAGTGATTCTTCTTTGATTTACCGGTAAGGAAGGATTGTCATATTTAGATGAATTTAAACCTAAAGCGATTTCTATGTTACCTTGTGGTTTGATATTAATTTCATCAGATCCAAAAAAGTTGATAAAACCTTTACCACCTACTTTTATAGGTGCCACCAAAGCTTTTTCTGATTCTGTTATCTTGTCAAGTTTATCCTTCCAATTTTGAGAAAGTGACTTTTTTCTTTCATATTCTATGTATTCTTTTAAAGTCATCATTGAAGGATTCCGAAAATTGATAGATCCTTCATTACCTAACGTTTCTTTGAAGACATATTTTTTTAAAATAGGATCGTAAACAATGGTTTGTTTTAACTGACTTGGATTACCTAAATCGAAACGTGTTTGTGGGTTTTGTGTAGGATCAAATGTTTTTGGTATAGGAAATGGGAGTTCTTTATCATTTTCTTGAGAAAATGAATTGCCAAAAAACAACAAAAGCAAGGTATATAAAATAACCTTGCCACAATATTGTTTATGACTATGCCTAAAATGCATTAATTATAAAATCTTTAATCCTCCCTTTATTAGTTCTTCAACGGTTTCGTTACCACTTTGTATAATTTTATCTAATGCTTTTTCTGCATTTTTCTTGTCAAATCCAAGCGATACTAATGCAGTTAACGCATCAAATTTGTTTGTATTGTGTCCTACAGGTAAAATTTCTTCACTAAAACTGAATTTAAGTACTTTATCTTTCAAATCAATGATTACTCTTTGAGCTGTTTTAGCTCCTATTCCCTTGATACTTTGAATGGTGCGAACATCTTCTACTTGAATTGCATGTGCGATTTCAGTAGGGGTAAGTGATGATAACATGATCATTGCTGTATTTGGTCCTATTCCTGATACAGAAATGAGTAAATTAAACATTTCTCTTTCTTCTTTGGTCGCAAAACCATATAGTAACTGAGCATCTTCACGAACAATAAATTGTGTAAACACTTTGACAAATTCTTCGTTACCAATTGATGAGTAGGTGTTTAATGAAATTTTAACATCATACCCTACACCATGGCAATCAATGATTATGTTGGTGGCGTTTTTCTCAACTAGTTTACCTTGTAATTGTGCAATCATTCAGCTTATTTATTTTGAGCGTCAACAACTGCTACTTTTACCATATTCACAATTTCTCTTACTGTTGCTCCAATTGGAACTACGTGAACTGATTTTTTCAGACCAACTAAAATAGGTCCGATAGTTTCACCATCTAACATTTCTTGAAGTAACTTGTATGAAATATTTCCTGAAGAAAGATTTGGGAAAATTAGTGTATTTACTTGTTTGTTTGCTAATATTGAAAAAGAGAATTTTTCATTCATTAAGTCATTATTCAAAGCAAAGTTTGCCTGAACTTCACCATCAACTACTAAACTAGGATATTTATCATGAAGTATTTCAACAGCTTGAGCCATCTTTTTAGCGTCTTTTCCTTCACCTGAACCAAAGTTTGAGTAACTTAACAATGCTATTTTAGGCTGAACTTTGAACTTACGGATTGTTTTTGCAACGTTATTTGTAATTTCTGCAATTTCTTCCGCAGTAGGATCTAAGTTTATGGTAGTATCTGCTAAAAATAAAGGTCCACGTTTAGTCATTAAAATGTATAAACCAGCAACTATATTTACATCTTTTTGTAAACCAATAGTTTGAATAGCAGGTCGTACTACATCTTTATAATTTCTAGTTGCACCAGAAATCATTGCGTCTGCATCACCCATCTCAACCATCATAGCGCCAAAATGGTTTCTTTCACGCATCACCTGTAAAGATTCAAACTCAGTAAATCCTTTACGTTTACGTTTTTCGAAGAATACTTTTCCGTAGGCTTGTCTACGTTCCATTTCTTCATCTGATTTAGGGTCAACAATTTGAAATTCAGAAAATTCTAAACTATATTCATTTATGATTGCTTCGATTTTCTTTTTGTTTCCTAATAATATTGGAAATGCAACTCCTTCTTCGCATGCAAATTGTGCAGCTTTAAGCACTTTGTAATTATCGGCTTCAGCAAAAACCACTCGTTTTGGATTACTTTGTGCTTTTGCCGTTATGTTTTTTAATAACTTGTTATCAAGTCCAAGTCTACTTTTTAATTCAATTTCATATGCTTCCCAATTGCTTATTGGGTTTCTTGCAACACCTGAATCCATAGCGGCTTTCGCAACCGCTGGTGCAACGTAATAGATTAATCTTGGATCTAATGGTTTTGGTATAATTTGTTCTCTACCAAAGGAAATACTTTTGTCACCATAAGCAACAAGAACTTCTTCTGGTATGGTTTCTTTTGCTAAAGAGGCAATGGCTTTAACTGCAGCAAGTTTCATTTCTTCATTGATGCAAGTTGCACGTACATCTAAAGCTCCTCTAAAGATAAAAGGGAAACCGAGTACATTATTTACTTGGTTAGGATGGTCAGAACGACCAGTAGCCATTATGATATCTTTTCTAACTGAAACGGCATCTTTGTAACCAATCTCAGGTTCTGGATTTGCTAAGGCAAACACAATTGGATCGTTTGCCATGGAAGCAACCATTTCTTTTGAAACTAGGTTTCCTTTAGATAACCCAACAAAAACATCAGCCCCAACAAAAATTTCTTCTAGTGATTTATCTCCACAAGTGTGCTGGCCGAAGTATAGTTTGTTCTCATCTAAGTCAGTACGTTTTGTATGTAGTAGGCCTTTACTATCATACATGTAGATATTCTTAACATCAGCACCAAGAGCAATATATAAACGTGCGCATGACATAGCTGCTGCCCCAGCGCCAGAGATAACAATTCTTACCTCTGAAATATTTTTATTCGCTAATTCTAAAGCATTTAATAATGCTGCAGAAGATATTATCGCAGTTCCATGTTGGTCGTCATGCATGATTGGAATATCCAGTTCTGCTTTTAACCTTTGTTCGATTTCAAAAGCTTCAGGAGCTTTAATATCTTCTAAATTGATTCCACCAAAAGTTGGTGCAATGGCTTTAACAGTTTGAATAAATAATTCTGGATCACTTGCATCTACCTCAATATCAAATACATCTATATCTGCAAATATTTTGAAAAGTACACCTTTTCCTTCCATCACCGGTTTTGATGCTAGTGGACCGATATTTCCTAATCCTAATACAGCTGTACCATTAGAAATTACAGCAACTAAATTTCCTTTTGATGTATATTTATAAACGTCATCTGCATTTTCTGCAATTCTAATACACGGTTCAGCTACTCCTGGAGAATAAGCTAAGGATAAATCTCTTTGTGATGCATATGGTTTTGTAGGAATTACTTGAATTTTACCCGGTCTACCAGATGAATGGTAATCAAGGGCATCTTGCTTGCGAATTTTAGCCATAAAAAATGTTTCTAAATCAGCTGCTAATTTAACAAAAAATAGACGTAACTAAACGAAATACTGATTTGAATTAACAAATGAAAATGAGGTAAAGAGTTAATGACGAACGACGAAACGTGCTGTTTCTAAAAGTTCATCTTTAGAATAAACGTTAATGATGTAAACGTTATTTTTAAAATCAGAAACATCGATTTTTCTAAAATTTTCGATATTCTCTGAATATACTTCTGTTCCCAATGCACTGTATATTTTAACAAAAGCATCAGTATTATTTCCTTTTAAAGAAATATTTATAAAATCTGTAGCAGGATTTGGATAAACAGTTAAAATAACATCACCGTTATCGTGCAAAGCTTTCAAGTTGGACTGAGAAAATCCAAATGACGCAAAAAGTAATGATATGAAAAACACGATAACCTTCATACTACCAAATATAGTAATTTTTATTTATTAAAACTAAAGTTTATTATTTTTCTTTGAAATAATTTAAAATTATTATTGATTTTGAAAGACCAATTGTTTTTATAAGCTCCTCTTTGGTAGCATTTTTTATGGCTGAGATTGTTTTAAATTGCTTCATTAACTGCTCAAATGTTTTTTCTCCAATACCTTTAATTTCACTTATTTCTGAAATAAATGCATTTTTACTTCTTCGGTTTCTGTGGTGGGTAATTCCAAATCTATGCGCTTCATTTCTAAGGTGTTGAATCACCTTTAAGCTTTCAGATCGTTTGTCTAAGTAAATGGGTATGCTATCTCCAGGAAAGAAAATTTCTTCTAATCGCTTTGCAATTCCAATGATGGCAATTTTACCTCGTAATCCCAAACTGTCTAAAACTTCTAACGCTGCACTTAATTGACCTTTTCCACCATCAATAATAATTAGTTGGGGTAGGGATTCATTTTCTGTGAGTAGTCTTGAATAACGCCGATGAACAGCTTCTTGCATCGTAGCAAAATCATTCGGACCCTCGACTGTTTTGACATTAAAATGACGGTAATCTTTTTTACTTGGCTTTGCATTTTTGAAAACAACACATGCTGATACAGGATTGGTTCCCTGAATATTAGAATTATCAAAACATTCTATGTGAGTGGGTAATTCTTTTAATTTTAAATCTTTTTTTAATTGTTCTAAAATACGATTTGTGTGTTGTTCTGGATCTGTTATTTTCTCGTGTTTTATTTTTTCTAATCTATAAAATTTAGCATTTCTTTTGGATAGCTCGATGAGGTTTTTTTTATCACCGATTTGAGGAACAACAAATTTGAAGTCGGGAAATTGCTCCTTAATTTGAATATCGGTTAATACCTCTTTGGTAGTACTTTTGAATCGTTCACGAAGTTCAAACAAGGCATAAATAATGACTTCATCTATGGTTTCATCTAGTTTTTTCTGAATTTCTAATGTTATGCCGTGAATAATTGAACCATTTGAAATAACGAGGTAATTCACAAAAAAAGATTTTTCGTCTTCAATTCCTGTAATTACATCAACTGCTTGAATTTTTGGAGAAACAATCGTCGATTTCGCTTTGAATTTTTCAAGAGCCTCTATTTTTTCTTTCATTTTTTGAGCCTCTTCAAATTTATATTCTGAAGCATAAACTAGCATCTTCTGTTTCACATATTGAATTACTTGGTGAATTTGACCTTTTAAGATTGATTCGACGTGTTCGATATATGTATTGTATTCTTTCTCTGTTTGATTTCCTACACAAGGCCCTAAACAGTTTCCTATATGATATTCTAAGCAAACTTTAAATTTCTTCTGCCTTATATTGCTTTGATTTAAATCCAGTGAGCACGTACGCAAGGGGTATAAATCTCGAATAAGTTCAAGTAAGGTATTTAATACTTTCACATTCGGATAAGGTCCAAAATAAGAGGAACCATCTTTGATGTATGTTCGCGTTGAAAATACTCGAGGAAATGGCTCTTTTTTGATACAAATCCAAGGGTATGTCTTGTCGTCTTTGAGTTGAATATTATACTTGGGTTGGTATTTTTTTATAAGGTTATTCTCAAGTAATAAAGCGTCTAATTCAGTGTCAACAACGATGTATTTTATATCACAAATTTTTCGAACTAAGATTCGTGTTTTTGCATTATCGTGTGTTTTTACAAAATAGGAAGAAACCCTTTTCTTTAGATTTTTAGCTTTTCCAACATATATAATTACCCCAGCTTCATCAAAATATTGATAAACGCCAGGTTGCTCTGGAATGGTTTTTAATTTAAGTTGAATATCCGTTTGTTTCATACTCTCAAAACAAAAGGCTGTCCTTGAGAGACAGCCTTTAATGTATTCGAAAAACGATTAATTATCTTTGAATTCCTAATGAGGAGAATTTACGGTTATCTTTTACTTCATTCATTTTAAACAAAGCTGTTTTAATTTCGCCATTGATATTCGCTCTTTGGTTATTCAACATTTGACTTTGTTCCATGCTGAAGTCTCTCGTAGCAGGTGCTTTGATTGTCTTGTTCAAACGTATAACATAAACACCTTGTTCTCCTTTCAATGGTAATGTTTTTTGTCCGTCTTTTAACCCTGAGAATAAAGACCCAACCACTTCTGGTTCATATCCTACTCCTTGGATTTGTGGATTGGCAAAAACAATTTCAGCTTTGTTAACAGTAGTACCTCCTTTTTTAGCAAGCAATTCTAAATCTTTCGTTTTAGACATTTGTTGAATTAAAATAGCTGCCTTTTTATCTTTAATAACTTCTACTTTCATTATCTCTTTTACGTCGATGAATTCAGGAGCACCTTTTTCTCTTTTAGAAGAAACGATAGCGATGATGTAACGATCATTATCTTCTATAGGTGCAGAACATAGAGTACCAATTTCAGTATCTTCATCGTAAGCCAATTTAATTAACTTATCTTCTGCGAAAGGTGTTTGTACCCCTTGAATTTTCGGATTTTCATCAGAAATTCTATAAGGTCTTACAATGTATCCTTTTTGTCTTGCCAATGTATCGAAAGCATCTAATTTAGATTCTGGTGATGATTTGCGAGATACTTTTTCGTCTAATGAATATAGAATATTATAAGCTTCTTCATTGATTAAACTTTCAGTTTCTTCACTTGGAGTAAGGGTTTTTTCAATTAAGGAAACAATAGGGTATTTAACTGCTTTTCTTTCCATTACTTCAATAATGTGTATACCAAACTGAGTTTTAACCGTTCCAATAGTTCCAATAGGTTTTGAAACAGAGAAAGCAGAGAACTCAGGAACCATTTCAAAATCAAGGAAGTTATCAATTACTCCTCCAGTAGATTTCGAACCACCGTCATCTGAAAATTTAGTAACATATTCAGCGAAGTTATCTTTATTAATAAATTTCACTAAACTATCTGCTTTGCGTTGTGTAGTCTTCACTTTAACAGAATCTTCTTTCGGAGCAGAAAGTAATATGTGTCTAACTTTACACACGTTAGTATTGAAACCACGAACTTTTGCAAGTCTGTATTTTCCTTTATCTAAATAAGGACCAACAATTTGACCAGGTAATGCCATTTTAAAAACTGTATCCATTGCCGCTGGGAAAGTTAATCCTGGAGTTGCTTTTTGTTCAGACTCTGGACGTAAAGTAGATTGTCTAGTACTAGTGTAGAATTTTAGGTCGCTATTCGCTAATACAAAAATAGAATCATTTTTAGCAGCTGCGAATAGTGTTTTTAAAGCATTGATTTTTTTAGTAAATTCTGCTGTATCTTTTTTCGAAGGAGCAATTGCAATATCAAAGATTTTCACATCTCTTCCAGCTGTTGCTTCATATTTCTTTTCGTTTTTGTGTTCTTCGTAATACGCTTTAACCTCTTCGTCAGTAACTTTGATTTTGTCATCTTGAATGTCAGAATATCTTCTAACTACATAAGAAACGCTTTTCACTTCTTTTTGAGCTTTGTATTCTTCCTCAGCTTCTAAAGATGTAACATATACTCCTTGTGCTAATAATTGGAAGTATTTTTCGCTTTTGCGTTGATCTGTAAATGCTTGTTTTGTATTTTTCCATTGCTCAGAAACTTGTGGATCAGAAGAAGATTCCATTTCTGTAATTCGTTGTTCTAGTAAACGCGGATTAAATTGACCAGTTAATGAATCAACAAAACTTTGAGCTAAATCAGGCATTACTGTAAATCCATCAGTACCATATAAATAGGCGTCAAACTCTGATTTACTTACATCTAAACCTAATTTCGCATATTCTTTTTCAAGAATAGTATTTTCCACCAACATAGTCCAAGCTCTGTCTGCAGATACTTGCTGATCTTGTGGAGTATACGGACGATTCATTTGTTGGTATTGTTGTGCATCTTGTTGCATCACCGCTTTTACCAAGTTGTCGTATTTGATAGGATCTACTTGTTCACCTGCTACTTCACCTAATCCAAGCACTCCGCCTGATTTTCCGAAGATATTGTCCCAACCTGTCATAATAAATGCAAGCATAGACAAACCGATTAATACAAGTGTTAATCCAGATTTCTCTCTTATTTTACCAATTATAGCCATATAAAGTCTCTTTTTAAAGCACGCGAATATACATATCTGAATTGACTTTTGAAATAATGGTCTTTATTATTTTTTTGTAAACAACTCTAAATACGCTGAATTTAGTACGAATTCTTTTTCTTATTTTTACTTTATGACATCATCCGTGAAGGAAATATATACCCTAAAACAAGTTGCAAATTCCATTCAGAAAACGTTGCAAGAGCGGTATAATCGTACCTATTGGGTAAAGGCAGAAATGCACAAACTCAATTACACGATGAAAGGCCATTGTTATCCGGAATTAGTTTACAAAGAGAACGATATCATTGTAGCAGAGATGCGTGGACAAATTTGGAAGGCTAATTTTGAACGCATCATGGATACTTTTTCTAAAGTTGTCAAGGAACCGATTCAAGATGGAATGTTACTTCTTTTCGAAGTAAAAATTGTTTATCATCCTGTGTATGGTTTATCGATGGATATTGTTGATATTGATCCTTCATTTACTTTAGGAGAACTTCATAAAGAACGAGAAGAGACTATCAATCGTCTAGAAAAAGAGGGTTTGTTTTATAAAAATCATCAGTTATCATTTCCTTTATTACCTAAGCGCATTGCTGTCATATCCGTTGAATCAAGTAAGGGATTATCTGATTTTTACAGTGTTACTAAATCAAATTCTTGGGGTTATTCTTTCTTTTTTATGCTTTTTCAAGCGCAACTTAATGGTGATGGAGCGGTAAGTTCAATCATAGCACAATTGAAACGTATCGAGAAAGTGAAAACTCATTTTGATGTGGTAGTAATTGTTCGAGGTGGAGGAGGAGAAATAGGTCTTTCTTGTTATAATAATTATGAATTGAGCAAAGCCATTGCTACTTTTCCTGTACCTATTTTGACCGGTATAGGTCACTCGACTAACGTAACTGTAGCTGAATTAGTTGCTCATAAAAGTGCCATTACACCAACCGAATTGGGTGAATTTTTGATTCAGTGTTTTCATAATTTTTCAGTACCAATAAACGATGCGTTGAAGATTATCAAAAATAAAGTCCAATCGGTATTTAAATTTTCGAAGGAAACGTTTCAGAATGAGTTAAAAATGTTTCGACAAGTTTCAATAACACGATTTCTCAACGATAACAATGATTTGAAATCAATTTCTCAATTGGTTACCAATGAGTCGAAAAGGAAAATGAACGCTCAAAAACAGGAAGTGTATAGATATTCCGAATTGATGAAGTTGCAGGTTGAGAATTTTAATCAAAAAGAAAAAATTCAACTTACTTTGTTTCAAAAACAACTTAATTTTTGGAATACTAACCAAAAGCCTTTTTTAGTTTCAAAACTTGAACAATTACAACAAAATTTAGGGTTTCAATCTAAAAATTTTTTAGCAAAAAAAGAACAATTAACCAAAGAAAAGGAACAAGTTGTCAACTTATTAAATCCTCAAAATGTATTAAAACGTGGGTATGCTATTCCACTATACAACGGAAAGATAATAGACGAAAACATGCTTCCCGAAATTAATGATGAAATAGAGCTTATTACTTATTCACATACACTAAAAACCAAACTTATAAAAATCACTAAAAATGAAGAATGATATGAAGTATACTGATGCATTTGAAGAGCTACAAGAAATTGTACAAGAAATTCAAGATGGTGAAATCTCTGTGGATGATTTGGCTATCAAGGTAAAACGTGCTGCAGAATTAATTAAATTTTGTAAACAGAAATTAACTACAACAGAGGAAGATGTCAATCAAATTCTAAAAGAGTTAGAAGAGTGATTCGACGTGTTTAATCTATCGCTTGTCGATTTTTTATAGTTAGTCTTTTTTAATTATGTAGCTTTGAGTAAACATTTAACTAAATAGTTTGTTTAGATTTCATTGTTCTTATTATATGAGGTATTTAATATTAATTTTATTTTTTTCTGCATTCTCTCTTTTCTCGCAGGAAAAATTTACTGTAAGTGGTACAGTATCAGACAGCACAAAAGGTGAAGCTTTAATCGGTATAAAAGTAAAAGTAAAAGGGGTTGCAGCAGGTTCATTTACAAATGAATATGGTTTTTATTCCATTACAATTCCTGCTGGTAAATATATACTAGTTTATAATCAAATCGGATTTGTTCCAGTTGAAAAAGAAGTTGATTTACAATCGAATACTCGTTTGGATGTCAAATTAATTCCTGGTGACCGAGTTAAGGAGTTGAAAACAGTTGTTATTACTTCACAAAAAGCCGATGCTAACGTGAAACAAGCAACAATGGGTGTAGAGAAGATTGATCCAAAAGCGGTTGCTAAAATTCCTGTATTGCTTGGTGAGAAAGACATCATCAAAACAATGCAATTATTACCAGGTGTAAAAAGTGCAGGTGAAGGTAATTCTGGGTATTACGTTAGAGGTGGTGGTTCAGATCAAAACTTAATTTTATTGGATGAGGCACCTGTTTACAATGCTTCTCACTTATTAGGGTTTTTCTCAACGTTCAATTCAGATGCCATTAAAGATGCTACCTTATACAAAGGTAATCAACCTGCGAACCTTGGAGGAAGATTGTCTTCGGTATTAGATATTAAAATGAATGAAGGTAACAACCAGCGTTATAATGTGAGTGGCGGACTTGGGTTGATTTCATCTAAATTAAATGTAGAAGGTCCACTAGTGAAAGACAAATCTTCTTTTTTAATTACAGGAAGAAGAACCTATGCTGATGTATTCTTAAAAGCAACGGAAGATTTTAAAGATAATACGTTGTATTTTTATGATTTAAATGCAAAGCTGAATTATAAACTAGGTCAGAAAGACAAATTATATATGTCAGGATATTTTGGTCGTGATAAATTAGGATTTGGGGGTGCATTTGGGATTGATTGGGGAAATGCCACAGGAACAATGCGTTGGAATCATATCATTTCGCCAAAATTATTTTCAAATACTTCTGTGATTTATAGTTCTTACGATTATAAAATTGCCATTAAAGCTGAAAACGTTGATTTTACGATAAAATCAAAAGTATTGGATTATAACTTGAAGCAAGAGTTTCAATATTATGCTAATACCAAAAACAAAATCAAGTTTGGATTAAATGTAATTAATCACAACATCACTCCTGGACAGTTAATTGGTTCGGAAGGGGTTTCAACAGGAATTGTTCAATTAAATCCTGCAAAATCATTAGAAGGAGCTTTATTTGTATTGAATGATTGGGAAGTAAACGAGAAATTGTCTGTGAATTACGGGGTTAGATTGTCTACTTTTTCAGTATTAGGAAACGGTCAAGATATGTATACCTACGATGAAAATGGAAGTGTAAATGACACCTTGAAATATTCCGATAATGAGTTTATTAAAACATACCCCGTTTTAGAACCAAGGTTTTCTATGAGCTATGCATACAGAGAAGATCAAAGCTTCAAACTTGCATATTCAAGAAACGCGCAGAATATTCATTTAGTTTCTAATGCGACTACCGCTTCACCAACAGATGTGATTTTAGGTTCCACAATTAATACAAAACCAGAAATTGCTGATCAAGCAGCTTTTGGTTGGTTTAAAAACTTCAAAGAAAATACCTATGAATTCAATGCGGAAGTGTATTATAAGTACATGCAAAATCAGATTGATTACCGTAATGGTGCAAATACCCAAGCAAACCAAGTTTTAGAAGGTGAGTTACTTTACGGTTTAGGTAGAGCCTATGGTTTGGAAATGATTTTAAAGAAAAAAACAGGGAAATTCAATGGTTGGATTTCTTATTGTTTATCTAAATCAGAAAGAAAAATTGAAGGAATTAATAATGGTACTTGGTATAATGCAAAACAAGACAGAACGCACGATTTATCAGTAGTTACTATTTATGATCTAACTCCAAAATTATCTATTTCAGCCTTGTTTGTTTTTTATACAGGAAATGCGGTAACTTTTCCATCAGGAAAATATACGATTGAAGGTCAAACTCAATTCTTATATACGGATCGAAATGGTGGAAGAATGCCCAATTATCACCGTTTAGATTTAGGGGTAAATTGGATAAGAAAGAATACCGAAAAATATGAGAGTAGTTGGAATTTTTCCATCTATAATGCTTATGGTAGAGAAAATGCTTATACCATTGCTTTTAGAGAAAAAGAAGGAAATCCAAATGTAACAGAGGCAGTACAAACATCTTTGTTCAGATGGATACCAGCAATTACTTATAACTTTAAATTCAAGTAATATGAAAAAGATACTTAAGCCTATATTTTTTACACTTAGTGTAGTTGTCCTATTACTTACTACTTTTTCATGTGAAAAAGTAATTAAGTTGGATTTAAATAGTGAAAATCCAAAAATTATTATTGAAGCACCGATTAATATAGATAGTACGAATCAAAAAATTACCATTAAACAGACGGTGAATTTTGATGATGAAAACTCTGGTATTGCGGTTATAACTGCAGATGTAACGATATCTAATGGAACAACTTCCATAAAGTTTAACCATATTTCAAATGGTGAATATGAAGCTAGCACACCACTTTCTTTTTTTGGTTCAGATAAATCTTATGAGCTTAAAGTAATCCATGAAGGAAAGACGCATATAGCAACTAGTATTTGTCCGGTAGTTTCAATACCATTAGATTCGATTGGGGTATACAAACAAAAAACGTTTGGTAGGTATAACTATTCGGTTGCTGCTTTAAGAAATGAAACTCCAAAGGGAGTACCTAATTGGTATCAATATCAAGCAAAGAAAAATGGAGTTAAAATCAATAAAATTTTAATTGATGATGATCAAAATTTAGACGGAGTAACTGTTACTAGAAAACCGATTTTTGATTTACCTGAATTTTCACCAGATACCATCGTAAATGATTTACCGAAGTTTAAAGTGGAAAAAAATGGAGTAACTACTTTAGCAGATTCAGTGGAGTTAGAATTAACTTTGGTGAATATAGAATATAAAGTCTTTCGATATTACTTTAACTTGATATTAAATCAGGGTGGTAGACAAAGCGCTACACCTTCTAATCCTGATCCATTATTTACAAATGGTGCTTTGGGTTATTTCTCGGTACAAAAAAGCTATACCAAGAAAAAATGGATTAATACCAAGTAGGTAATAGGGTTTATTCTTATTTTTGTCTTGTATGCAAGGTTTACCAACTCATTATCAGCAAGCAATTACCATCGGAATAGAAGCATCTTTTATTTTGATGGATTTTTACAAAGGTCATGTTGATAGTACTGATAAATCAGATGGCACTCCGGTTACAATCGCAGATAAAGCATCATCAGATTATATTGTTACTCAACTTACACCACTTGGGTTTCCAATTATTTGTGAGGAAATTTCCAACGAACTATATTCAACTCGACAGCATTGGAAAAAAAATTGGTGCGTAGATCCCTTAGATGGTACGAAGGAATATTTAAAGAAGAATGGTGAGTTTGCAATTAATATTGCCTTTGTTGAGGATCATAAAGCAATATTTGGCATTATTGTCTCTCCGGTTAAAAGAGAGGTTTTGTATGGAGGAGAGAGAGAGGGAGTATACATTGCTAGTTTTGACGAAGATGGACTTATAACTACTACTCATAAAATAGAAAACACTATTATTAAAAATAATCCCATTGTATTATTAGCATCAAGAAGTTATGACACTCCTGCTACTAAAAAGTTTGTTGACGATTTAGAGAAACAAGTTGGGGAAGTTGTTTATAAACAAAAAGGAAGTGCCTTAAAGTTTTTTGAGTTTGCACGAGGAGTTGCAGATATTTATCCAAGATTTGCTCCAACAATGGAATGGGATATCGCAGCTGGGCAGGCGATTTTAGAAGCATTGGGAGGTGAAGTATTACATCTAGATACGGGCAAACCACTTACATATAATAAAGAAGATTTGAGAAATCCTCATTTTATTGCAAAATCAGCTGCTTTAAAAGTTGAATTAATTCCGAATCCTTAATGAAAGTTATTCTTTTGATTTTTGTATTGGTTTCGGGAGTGGTATATTCCCAACAGAAATTGATTCCTTTACAGTCATTTTATAAAGAAAAATTCATTCAATTTTCTGGAAAAAAATCTATTTCTACTTTTTATCCTCAAAATGAAAGTGAGTTAAATACTCAATACCTTAATAGAGATTCTAGTAAACAATATTTTGATTTTTCTGAACGATTATATAAACATCATTTATTAGAGTTAAAAACAGATGTAGGCCAAATTAATATTGACCCTTTGATTAACTTTTCTAGAGGTCGTTATAATTTTGATAGTACAGGTTACCAATTATATAGAAATACGAGGGGAATTTTTATTGAAGGTCAAGTTTATGATAAAGTTTCTTTTCAATTTACATTTACTGAAAACCAATCTCGTTTTCAAAATTATGAGAGGCAATATATGGCTTCTCGCGGCGAGCTATATATTTTTCCTGGCCCAAGATATAGTATTCAAAATGCGGTTGTTCCTGGTGGTTCACGTACTAAGCCATTTAAAGAATATGGGTTAGATTATGCTTATTCAACAGGAATGATACGATATGCTATTCATCCCAAGTTAGCTATTGAAGCAGGAAATAATCAACATTTTATAGGTTCGGGCTACCGTTCCCTTTTACTTTCAGACAATGGTTTTTATGCTCCAAATGTTCGTATAAATTGGAAAATTCATCCAAAATTTGAATATCAGGTTCTTTATCAGAAAAATTTAAATCTTTACCGTAAACCATTAACGAAGGCTGTAGAATCAAATTATGAAATTAAGTTCTATGCTTTGAGTTATTTGACTTTTAAACCATCACCTTCTTTTTCAATCAGTTTATTTTCAGCAGGAAATCAATTATTAGGAGATTCTATGATACGACATCCTTTCGTGACGGATCAATTAATTCCATTACCATTTTTTCAAAATGACTTCACATTAGGTTGTTCAAGAGTAATTAACGGAATTAATGGAATCAATATAGATTGGGCGTTAAAAAATGCTAGAATTTATGGTCAAGTGGTAACAGATCGAGTTGAAAATTTGTTTTTAGTTGCTAATCAATTCGGATTTTATTGGTTTGATGCATTTAAAATTAAAAATGCAATGATACAATTGGAGTGGAACCAAGTCCCTAAAAATTTCTATTCAGCTAAAAATCCAAAATTAGCATACAGTCAATTTAATTTGCCAGCAGCACACCCGAAAGGAAATAATTTTAATGAGTTGTTTTTGAAACTCTTTTACGAAAAAAAGAGATTTTATATACAAGCTAAAACAAGTATTTATTTGACACAAGGTGGTACAACGTTGCAACAGTTTGAAGCAACTTCCATTTTTAATGGTCTAACTTTGGGTAATTTAGAATATGGGAATACCATTACAGGGGATTATGAATTAGGTTGGCGATTTAACCGATTATATAATGGGAACTTTTTTGTAAAATACCAAGGGCGATCAAGTGTTTATGATAAATTTCAACAAACAACGAATTGTATCTGGTTTGGATTAAAAACTTCTTTATCTAACGAATACTTTGACTTTTGAGAATTTCTGTATTCATAGCACTTTTTGTTTCTCTGGTTTCATTCGGACACCTAGGTGATACCATTGTGACCAATAAAAATGAAAAGTTAACGAATATTTTACCAGCTGAAAAAAGAGATTCTTTAAAGAAGTTTTTAAAATTTGCACCCGATCTTGTATTTTCTGCTACGTCCAAAAAGCCATTTTATCAAACGGGATTGAGTGGTTTAATTGGATTTAGAAAAATTGAAAAATCGAGCGCAGAGTGGGGTACTTATGCCTATTTTAGGTCTGGATTAACAACTCAAGGTAGTATTCCTTATTTTTCTGACCCTCAAACAAAATCTTTTGTATTGACTCCGCTAAAAGATTATATCTTAGGACAATCTACCAGTTTGTATTTTGATATAATCGGTTCATTGTGGTATTCGTATAAAAACTTTAAAATAAGTTCAGGAATTGGACCGATGGAACATCCAATGTATAATTTCAGTTCTAGAAGTATTTTTAACTCAGACAATCGCATTTCCAATCCGTATGTGATGATGGATTTTAAGTTTAGTAAAACTTTTTCATATAGTTTACGTCAAGATATTTTGAGAGAAAAAATCGGAAATCATTTTGAACCGAAAGGAAATGTTAGCCACACATTTACCTATAATCACAAGGGTGAAAATAAATTTATACTTCGATTATTTGAAACCGTAGTGTATCAAATCAAAGATACGTTGTACAACCGTGGTTTTGAAGTAGAGTATTTAAATCCTTTTTTGTTTTACCGTCCCCAGGAATATAATATGGGTTCGGCGGATAACATCTTATTGGGTTCTGAATTTTCTTATTCTTTTAAAGAAAAAGAAACCCCAAAAAGAAGCTTATATTCAACTATTTATGGTCAAGTATTGATTGATGATTTTCTACTATCTGCTTTTCGTGCGCGAAATGGTTGGTGGGGAAATAAATATGGATTTAATTTAGGTTCTCGATTTTCTATTTTTCCAAAAGATTCATCAGGAAATACAAAATCACATAATGTTTATAAAATAGAATTTACTTATTTACGCCCCTATGTGTTTTCTCAAACAAATCCAGGGATTGTTTATGGGAATCAAGGGTTACCGATTGCCCATCCATTGGGTTCTAATTTTGCTGAATTGTATCAAGAATATGAATATCAAAAAGAGGATAATAAATTTAATTTTAAAGTATTCTTACAAGCCTACATCAAAGGAGTGGATTCAGTTGGATTGAAAAACACTTCATACGGAGGAGATATTTATAAGTCTTATAGTAAACACCCATATGAGTTTAATAACAACGTAGGACAAGGTGTTACTTTAAGAACCGTACAATTGGGTACTACTTTAAGTTATCTTTATAGCAATAAATATTTTAGAGACTTATGTTTTTACATAGAACCCCGTTACCGTTTGATGTTTTTTGAAAATCACCGTCAAGAGGATTTCTTTTTGACGATTGGAATACAATCTAACATTTGGAGAGATAAAGATCGATTAAATTATTAATTTATTTTTCTAATTTTCTACTAATTATTTGTCATTTCAATCAAATATGTATATTTGTTAAAGCATCGAAATATTGCTTTTTTTATGGATAAATTGATAGCCGCGTTTCCGCACAATATTACTGAGTCTCTTGAGATTGCTTCAAAGCATCAATTTAAGAAACCTACAAACGATATACACAATGTGGTAATTTGTGGAATGGGTGGTTCTGGTATCGGAGGAAAAATTGTTTCACAATGGATTCAAGATGAGGTTAAAGCTCCAATTACTTTGGTACAAGATTACACTTTACCTGCATTTGTGAATCAAAATACATTAGTTATAGGTTGCTCTTACTCAGGTAATACAGAAGAAACTTTATATTCTTTAGATGCTGCAAAAAAAGCGGGAGCTCATATTATTGGTTTATGTTCTGGTGGGAAACTTCAAGCTTTCTGTGAATCAAATGGTTATGAAGTTGTTTTAGTTCCTGGAGGTAATCCACCGAGAACAACTTTGGCTTTTTCATTGGGTCAGTTATTGAATATTTTTGCTGGACTTGGATTGATAGCTCATACAAACTTAGAAAAATATAGAAGCTGTGCCTCTTTTTTAATTGAAAATCAAGAAGAGTTTAAAAATGAAGCACGTTGTTTAGCTTCTTTCATTAAAGGAAAAAATTTATTGATGTACTCTGCTTCCAATTATGAAGGGGTAGCGATACGCGCAAGACAACAATTCAATGAGAACTCTAAAATTTTATGTATTCATCATGTAATACCTGAAATGAATCACAACGAGTTAGTAGGTTGGGGATTAGGTAACGATAGCTATGGAGTTTTATTCTTTGATTCGAAAGATTGGTTTGATCGTAATCGAGTTAGAATGGAATTTTCTAGAGCGCATATTGAAAAGAAGCATGCGCATATATATTCTTTAGAGGCTAAAGGTGAAAATATAATGGAACGCTCAATGCATTTTATAAATGTTGTTGATTGGGCATCTTTTTATTTGGCAGAAATGAATGAAGTAGATCCGATTGAGATTGATGTTATTAATGAATTAAAGGGAAAATTAGATAAATACTAATTATAAAGAATAGATTTTTTAAAGGAGAATTTTGTTCTCCTTTTTTTGTTATAATATTTTTTTATTATCTTAAAGAAAAAAAAGTTATGTCGTTACCAATATTAAATGTATTAGAAAATTTAGGTGTACCTAGTGTAGCTTCAGAGGTATTGATTTTGAATGAACCTTTTGATTGGTCAAATACAAACTCTGTTATTTCTCAAATAGAGGATAGAATGACAGCTAGAAGTATTGAACTAGTAGCAAAGAAAAAAATTTTAAAAATTGTAACAGAGTCATTGGATAATGTATGCAAACATGCTGTTAAGTATCCATCTCAACATGTTTCTAGTTTTATTTGTCACTTGGATTTAAATGAAAGATTATATATTTCTACAAGGAATCTTGTTCCAAATACTGAAGTTGGTCCATTGATCAATACGATTCAGGCTTTGAATTTTGCTAATCATGAAGAACTTACAAAGTTGTACAAAGAACAATTAAAGCATGGTAAATTATCAATTGAAGGTGATGCTGGTTTAGGTTTGATAGAGATTGCTAGAAAATCTACTGAAAACATCAAGTTTACTGTTGAATACCATGATATTGAGACTTCAAACTTTACTTTTTTAATTACTGTAGATTTAAAAAATTATTAGTCATGGAAAGATATTTTGTGGAGGCGACTAAGATGACACCTCAAATTGAATTAGATACCGATAAGAATGTTTTCTCTTTATCAGGAAATTCTAGACCTGAAAATCCGATGCAATTTTACAAGCCAATGTTTGATTGGTTGAATAATCATTTCGAATCTGCAACGTCTAAAACTACTTTTGAGGTAAAAATGGATTATTTTAATACTTCTACAAGTAAAATACTACTAGATTTATTTGAGTTATTTGAAAAATATGCAGAATCAAAGGATATACATGTAATTTGGTACTATCAGTCTGACGATGAAGAAATGCAGGAGGCTGGTGAAGAACTACTTGATTTAGTTGAATTATCTCACGAAATAAAAGAAATATAATTTGGTATAGTTACAAACAAAAATAGGCTGCTCCATCGAGCAGCCTATTTTGTTTGTATAATAATTTATTAAACTTCTACGCCAATCAACACAACGTCATCCATCTGTTCATAGTTTCCTCTCCAGTTTTCATACGTTGAATCAAAGAATTCTCCTGTTTTCAGCTTTGCAACACCCTAAAAATTTTCATCAATAATTTGGCATAGTTCTGTTTGCATTTCATCCATTTTCAAAAGGATAGATTTTTCAAGTTTTGATTCTGGTAGTGTATAATTTAACTGATAAATTGTATAGGTTAATTCAGCTGCCTGTCTTAATGAAATTGTAGACTTCTCTTCATTCAATACTCGTTCCAATTCTTTATAGATACAATAAGCAGTAAATGAGATACATATATGCGCTTCTATTCTTCTTTGTAGTCTATGATAAATTGGTCTAATTCGTAAATCTGTTTTAGACATTCTAAATGCTTTTTCGATATGCCAAAGATGTCTGTAGTTTTCAAGGACTTCTTTATCTGTAAGTTTTGTATTTGTTACATATCCCTTTAAACCATCCCATACATTGTCTTGTTGGTATTTGTCGTAGTCAATAGTTATTTCTACCTCTCCTGTTAGTTTTAAATACTTATTATATCCTTTATTGTTTATGGATGATTTTGTTAATTTTCCTGCTTTAATTTTTTTCTCAAGGCGCATCAATCCACGAGTGCGATTGTATTCATCCTTTTTGGCTCTATTATCTGAATAATGAACAATGACTCTTGATGTTTCTGTTTTTTGATAACTTTTTAATACTCCATCACTGTATTGATCTGCAAGTATCATGTCTTTTATTTGATTACTTTCATTTTTTAGCCTTCCTCCAAGAATATATTCATATTGATTTTCTTCCAAAGATTTGATATTGTTTTTAGATAACAAACCTGCATCTGCGACTATAATTGGTTTTTCAATTTTAAATTTGTCACTGATTTTTTTGATGAATGGGATTAGCGTGTGTCCTTCGTAGATATTACCTTCAAAAATATCGTAACCAATAGCATAACCCTCTAAACCAACCAATAAACCTATGAAAATTTGAGGGTTTTGGTGTTTACCATCTTTACTAAATCCTGTTTTTCGCAAATCATCCTCATCACTAGACTCAAAATATAGAGTTGTCATATCATAAAAAACAACATTAATATTACCCTTCAAAACTTTCAAAGTGTGATTATAAGCAATCTGTTCAACTTGTATTTTTAATTTATCATTGAGTTTATCAAGAAAACGATAAATAGAATCAATACTAATCTTTACCCCCTGAAAACGTTGTAAATATTCAACAGTTTTTAACTTACTCAAAGGAAATACTAATCTTGAAATGACTAAGTGGCGGAACATATCTTCCCCAATTTTATTAAATCCAATGGAATCATATATTTTACCAAAAACAATTTCAGGACCAATTGTTCGAATATCTGAATTTTCAAGAGTTGATAATGTCTTATCAATTAACTCATCTTGTTCTGATACAAATAGTTTTGGCTGTGCAGTTAATCGTTCTATTTCTTGTTTTGCATGTGATTCTAATTTTTCAATATCGTGCAACAGTGTGGCGCAACCTATCGTTTTTAGAACTTTATAACGACCATTAATCTTCTGTATCACTTGTACAGACGTACTTCCAGAACGATTCTTTAATCTTCGAATAAACACTTTTTATATTTTGCAACACCCAAATTTAAAAAAGAATCTAGTGTTTACAAGGGGTGTAGAGGGTGTTGCAAGAAAACCGCGGAAAACAGGAAAGAAATATAATTTGGTATAGTTACAAACAAAAATAGGCTGCTCCATCGAGCAGCCTATTTTGTTTGTATAATAATTTATTAAACTTCTACGCCAATCAACACAACGTCATCCATCTGTTCATAGTTTCCTCTCCAGTTTTCATACGTTGAATCAAAGAATTCTCTTTGTGATGCAGTAGGTTGAGCACCCACTTCCAAGATTGCTTTTTTCAAGTTAGCTATTTTGAATCGATTTTCTTCTTCGTTCATTTGATCAGCATATCCATCACTGAATGTATAAATCTTATCCCCTTTTTGTAATTCAATGGTATGTTTTGTATAAGGTGTCATTTTTTTGTAAATACCAATAGGTTGTTTATCTGCTTTGTATTCTAATAATTCACCATTTCTAAAGATATACATTGGGTTGTTTGCACCTGAATATGAAAGTTCATTTGTGTTTAGGTCCCAACAACAAATGGCGATATCCATACCGTTTCTCATTTTTTCATCTGAGTCTAAATCCACATTTTTGTTTAATGTTTTGATAACAGAATCTCTCAATAAATCTAAGATTTCATTGGTGTTTTCTATTTCTTTTTCAATAATTATTTCATTTAATAAGGACATTCCGATCATGGTCATGAATGCACCAGGAACTCCGTGACCGGTACAATCCGCTGCTACCCAGAAAATCTTATTTGATTTTGTTTTATATCCCCAATAGAAGTCACCACTTACGATATCTTTTGGTTTGAATAGTATAAATAAGTCACTAAAGATTTTTCTAAAATACTCATCGGAAGTAATGATCGCTTCTTGTATCGTTTTCGCATATTCAATACTTTCTGTAATTAATTCATTCTTTTCTTGAATTTCATCTCTTTGTTTAACAACTTCCGCTGTTCTTTCCGCTACAATTTTTTCCAATCGAATATTAGCTTCTCTTAGTCTTTTCGTATACATTCTTACAAATGTATAGATGGAGAAAACAAAGATGATTACATAGACTAAATAAGCAAAGATTGTTCTATACCATGGAGGAGTAATTTTAAAACTAAATTTACCTACTTCAGATACTTGGCCAAATACGTTTTGTGCTCGTACCATAAAAGTGTATTTGCCCTCAAATAAGTTGGTATAACTTTTAAAGTTATCAGCACTCCATGCAGACCATTCCTCATCAAATCCCTCTAACTTATATTGATAAAATATTTTATCTTCGTTGTTGTAGAATGGATTTGTAAAAACAAAATTCATTTCGTTTAAATCATAATCTATCTTTGGAGTTAGTTTTGACAGCTGATTAGTACCCAGAATTTCATGTTTATCATTATCAAAGTTTAAAAATGAACCTCCAAATAATAGGGAGTCTTTTCCTACAAATATTTGTCTGATTAACGCTTTATTTTTATAATTTGTTGGTTTAATTTCTGATTTATTATATTGATACAAACCGAAAGGAGTTCCAAGCCACATGACATTATTTTTCTCATAAAAAGAATAAATATGCATTTTAGGTAGTTGTTTAAGATTGAGGGTATCTCTGTTTTTATTTTTTAAATTAATAAGAGAAAAACGTGCTGTATTATCCCCATAGGTAGAGGTGAAAATCATATCTTTTGCAAAAGATTTCATTCTAAATATACCCGTTTCTTCTTTACACATGAATTCACCAAATTCACACGATTTTTCTAATTTCTTTTTAGTATTATCGAAAGAAAATAATCCTGCTTTTGTTGCTACATATACCTTCCCTTTCACTGTAAAAACTTGGTTGTAACTATCAAATTTTAGTCCGTCATTTTTTGATAGAAAATCTACTTTGCTATTTGCATTTATATAACCCACTCCAGTATTTTCAGTAGCAAACCAGACTCTATCTTTATTGTCTAGAGCAATGCTTCTTACAGCACTTTTCGTTTTAGCTATTTGTATGAAAGATTTATTAGCGATTAAAAATTCATAAACTCCATCGGTACAACCTAGAATTAATTTGTCATTTTTTTGATTTATACACCAAACGGTATTCTTGTTAAAAATATTGGTAACTGTTTTTGTAGTAGTATTGATTTCAAATAATCCGTTTGCATTCCCCAGGAAAAGACGATTTTTGAATGTAATAAATTGCCAGTTTTCGTCTCTTAATCCCTCAATAGGAACAAAAACACCATCTTTTAAGTATTTCACTCCAACTGCAGTGGCAACATATATTGTATTATTGAAACTGATTACATCTTCAACCGTTCCTTCGATGCCTTCATTCTGACTCCAATTTTTGATACCAGAGTTTATTTCAACTCTAGCAACACCTTTGTCTGTACACAACCAAGTGTTTCCCATTCTGTCGTTAAACACCTTGTTTACAGCATTATTTAAAAGTCCTGTTTTTGTATTTACTTGTCCCAATAAATTACCTGAAAGGTCAAAAATCAAAGCCCCTTGATATATGGTTCCTATAATAATTTTATTGTTTATGGTTTTTTCAACACTATAAACATAAGCTTGAAGTAAAAAATTATTAAAAGATAGAATCGAATTATTCGTATTATTGATTTCACCTGTTTTCGAGTTATAAATCATCACAGGGTCTTTTCCAGTTAAGAATAGAATCTCATTTTCAGAGATTTTAGTTCCACCAACCACAGGTATATTGATAAATGCTTTCCCGTTTTTCATGGGTTTAACGATTCCTTTTATTATTTCCATCAAACCTTCTTTCGGAGAGCAGAATACAACCTTATTTCCTATTTTGTTTAGCGTCATGAAAACAGGAGTTTTAATAAACTTCACCTCTTTACCATTCCAGCTAAATATTCCATTATCAGTTGCAAAGTAAACATAACCTTCGTGGCTTACGCAGGTCCATATATTTTGAAAGTCTCTTGATTCTTTTGGTGCTTTGTTCTTAAGGGAAACGTATTCCATCATCCCTTGTTTATTTGGCTTTAGGTAACCAAATTCACCTACACCGCCAACGTAAATAATGCCTTTTTCATTCTTACAAAATGATAAAGGAGGCGCTTGATTGGTTAATTGGATAGAAGTCCAGTTTCTTCCATCATACATGGAAATTTTAGTTCCTGAAGCAAAATACAAAACTCCTGTATTATCTTCAATACCTGTCCATGCTTGTCCATTAAGTCCGGATGTTTTTTGATCAAAGTTCTTTATAAAGTAATTACCTCCGTCTTGAGAGAAAAAATAACAACTTATAAATAAGAAAGATAAAACAACTATATTCTTCATCATTTTTGAAATATTAATCATCAAAAATAATACGAAAAACTTGTTTCTGAAAATCTTAGAAATTTAAAATTATCTAAGTATCAATCGTGTATAAGTTAATGTACGTAGTTTAAGTGTGTGGTTAATTATTTAACTTTCCTTGATTAATCCAGCAATTTAATTTCTGAATTAAACTATCAGGAATACTACCCACTGGAGGCATAGTACCGTTTTTAATAGAGTTTAATGAACGTGTGGCATGTGTTGAAATATTACTATAACCAGATAGATTAATTCCGCCGCTACTTTGGTTGGAAGAGTGACAACCTACACAATACATTTTTATCATTGGTTCAACCTCATTTTTATACGAAATTGTTTGTGAACAACTTGTGGGGTTATTAGTTATTGGAGACATTGTCTTCGTGGTTTCTTTTTTACAAGAAACTAATAAAAGATAAAAAAATGCAATGGTAAACAGTTTATACATTTTTACTTAATTTTTTGTAAATTAATGTTTTATAAATTTTTTGATCACCTGATTGGTTCTGCGTATTTTGAATTTCCGATATACGAAAAATCACTTAAAGTTTTTAAAAATGAAATTAAATCTGATTGATCACTTTCACTAAGTGGAAGCCCGTTTAAAAGTAAAGGATCTGTGGTGGGTGAAATCTGAATTCCATTTGTTTTAAATTTGACTACTTCTTTCAAATTTGCAAAACGACCATCATGCATATATGGGTAGGTAAATTCTACATTGCGAAGTGTTGGAACTTTAAATTTACCTCTATCCGAAGGATCTTGAGTTACTCTTTCAAAGCCTATGTCAACAATTGTTGATTCTAATCCACTGTTTCTGTATGTATAATTTGTAAAAAGCGGTTCGGTATGACATGAATTACAATGACTTTTAAATAATTCATAACCTCGTTGTTCCTTTTCAGTAAAATTTGCTTTTCCAAGTTTTACTTCATCATATTTTGCATTTTTAGATACAAGCATTGAGGTGAATTGAGCTAATGCATGTAATAACTTTTGATCGGTTATATTATCTATTCCGAAAGCTTCTTTGAATTTTTTACGATAAAATTCATTTCGATTGAGTTTCATGACAATGTTTGACATCGTTTCCCCCATTTCATGTTCGCTGGTTAAAGGAACTAATGGTTGTACTTCCAGGTGATTCACTCCACCATCCCACATAAATGTAGGTGACCAAGCAAGATTCATTAATGCAGGAGCGTTTCTTGGTCCAAATTTTCCATGTACCCCTTTACTTAGTGGTATATTATGATCGGCAAACCCATGCGGTTGGGCATGACACGAACTACATGAAATAGAACTATCTGCAGAAAGTATGGGGTCGTAAAATAAAAACCTACCTAGTTCAAACCCTGCTTTGGTTAATTTATTGTTTGTAAATTGATATACAGGTTTTGGAAAATGACTCGGTTGGTCAAATGAAAAACTATCTATAGCTGATATAGTAGGTTCCTCTTTTTGACATCCGAAGAAAATAAAGAGTATGAATAAAAATAAAACCGTTTTCATACTTTAAAAATAAAAAGTTTCAGGAGAAATTCGTTTTCTCCTGAAACATATTAATTATTGATTATTTGTCACTTTACTTATTGAAAAGCCATGAGGACTATTAAAGAAACCAAATCCGTTAGTTCCGTTATCTCCTAAGGCCATCGTTACAGCTGCTAAACCAGGCATATGAGCCATGTTTACTGTTTTCACACTTGGAGCAGTATGCCATAATAAACCTGGGTTAACTATCATAGAAATCGTACTTTTTTTGTTTGCACTTACAGTTACTTTATTTAAATTTTCCAAAGCTAAAGCACGTTTTGTAACTATATTATTTGCACCACTAAAACCACCTAAATGGAAGGCAAACATTTTATCTACTTTGTTGTCTTTATATTTACCTTCTGCTTTTAGCATGATGTAACCACTTTTCCAAGTCCAAAACATATCGTTTGTAGTTGCTAAATCACCCGTTTGAGCTCCTGAAACGTTTCTAGCACTGTCCACCCCTAAGGTATATTCTAAAGATGTATATTCTCCAGCAGGCACATTCGCTAGACTGATTGTCAAAGAACTTGGCTTTGCTAAGTCAATCAAGTGATAACTTTCTGTTTCTGTCCAATAGGTACCATCCGCTTTTTTCAATTTTACATTGGTAAAGAAATACTTGAACTTTGAAAAGTACATCGTATCGTTTTTCATAGGGTGAATGAAGATGCTATCTAACATAAAATCCTTATCGCTCATCATCCCATACTTATGAGCAAACTCGATATTTACGGTACCATTTCCTGTTGTAGAAGTTGGTGTTGTTGTTTCTTCTTTGTTACAAGAGCTTAAACTTAATACCAATGCTGCAACAGCAGCGAATGTTAATTTAAATTTTTTCATGTTGTTTAATTTTTTAAAGTTTATTTTTCAATTTGGTTTCGACAGGCTCAACCTAACATTGAAAAAACCAACCTGACATTGAATTAGTGTCAGGCTGAGCTTGTATTGTCAGGCTGAACTTGTCTTTTCAGGCTGAGCTTGTCGAAGCCTACCTCGCCCCTTGTTGTATCCATTTTAAAATTAAATCGGTTGTACACCCATCTAATTTTCCGGACGGTGGCATAGGGTTGGTTTTAGAAGTCATCGCAACATACAAAATGCTATTTTCTGGTTTCGATGTATCAATGTAGCCACTTTTACTATCCATCAGATTTGCGTATGCTTGATTACTTTCTAAATTTAAATTCCCTGCTGGTTTTGTACCAGAATGACAACCAGAAGTATTACAATTTGCATTGAATATCGGTTGGATATCTTTACTAAAAGAAACTGTTGCAGGTGGAGTACACACAGGTTCGGTAGGTCCTTTTTTGCAAGAAATCATTAGTACTAGAATAGAAAGGACTAAATAAAAATTCTTCATTCATTTTCGTATCTAAACATCGATGCGATGTTGGTTTTTAATGTTGAAACGATGGGTTTTTTGTTATCATCTAAACTTTGGACTTTCAAATTATCAGCATTGGTTAAATCAATGTTTTGAAAGAATTTGTTGTAATCAATGACCATGTGTCCGTATCCAATTTGTCCTTCAAGAATAGTTAATCCCTGTTCAGGCATTATAACTTCAACAATATTGTCATTTCCACCAATGCGGTATTCAAATGGAACTTTGACTCCATTCATTGCTTTAGTGGTATCGATTTGACCAGCAAAATTTAAAAATACATATTCATCGGATTTAGCCATAGTGCCAAACCACATTTCAGATTGATTCAGTAAGATGTTATATCCTTCAGCAGTGGGTAATAATTTATTTGTTGAAGGGATAAGTCCTACTTTAAAACGTACTGATTTGTAGTTTCCAACGTTGACATCACCAATTACAACACTTTCAGATTCAAACACTTTTAACGCACCTTTACTAGGTACATTATAAACGCTTCCATCCAATTTAACCAACTGAATATCTGTTAGGTAAAATTGAGCTCGATTGATTGAAATCTTTCGTCCCTCAGGAGTATTCATTTCAATATCATAAGCATCTACTTCCGAATTTCCAATAAAAGTATGAAGGTGGAAAACCAATCTACCTTTAGGGGTGTTATCCGTTGTATTTGATGGTGTTGTAGTTTCTTTTTCACATGAAATTAAACCTACAAAAAGCATAAAAATGTATAACCAGTTTTTCATAGTTTTAAAAAGAGTAGTTTAATGATGCATGCCACGTGTTTGCACTTTTGTTTTGAAGTCCATGCAATTGTTGGTATAGCGGAATTCCATATTCAAAGGCAATACGACAACCTGAAAGTAAGCTAAAATCTAACTCATAAGAAGAACCTATAAAAGCAAATAACCTTGTTCCTCCATAATTAGCAGGATTTGCTCCTAACTCATTGTAAGCATATAATTGCGTGTCTTTGCCTTGAATTTGTTCTGAAATAGAACTTTCGATGCGTAAAGTAGATCCTACTTGATCCAACCAATTGTATCCAAACCACGCATTTGTGTACCATTCATTTCCTAAACGATACCCTAATTTATTATCATTCAATCGAATAACGCCACTTGTTTGTACACTTGTGGCCCAATTCGATTTTTGATACACATAAGTAATGTTTGGAAAATATTCCCATGAACCTGATCCCAATTGCATCATATAAGGATAACGTTTTCCTTCATACAACATATCCGATGTAATTCCGGTAACTTTATAGTTTCCGGTAGGAAGACTAATTCCATTGGAAATTACAAGTTGATGTCGATCGGATTTTATCAAACCATACATAGCATATAGTTTAGTGTCTCCTAAACCAGAAGTATGCATATCCATTGATGATTCTGTATTGCCATGTGAATGATTGTGAAAGTGATTATGTCCAGTCATCATTTCCATGGGCATATGGTTTTGCATGTAATGAAACATTCCCATCACCGTCAAATGATCCGTTATTCCGACCATTCCCATCAGCATGTGCATGTTCATTTGCATGGAGGGCGTATACATCAAATATTCATTGTAAATATCTGATGATGATACATTTGATTTTCCTTGAATCGGGTTTCCCATATTCATTTGAGAAAAACGATAACTCAACATCCACTTCTTTTTTGGATGCACATGACTAATCATGACCCCCGCAGGAGTAAGGTTTCGAATGCAATGACATGTAATGTCATTTGTTGTATCTTCTTGTGCACAAAGCGAAATACTTGTACATAGGAAGAAAATCCACGTTAAAAATTTCATCGTATCGATGATTCAAATTCGAAAATAGATAAGAATTTTAGACACATTCTAAAACGATAGAATGTAGTAGATACATAACTATTCAGTCAATTACCATTAGTAAAAGTTGAATAATATGTAAAGGGGAATTATGCTGTTGGGGGATGAAAAATAGCGTCTGTGTGTTTGTCAGACCAAACTACAGCATAATAAAAATCTTTTTTAGTAGATGATTGAGTGGATAAATCCACTTTGTATGTTTCGAAAAACGACTGGTGATTTAAAGTAAACTCACTTGTTTCAATTTTCGACTTACCAAAATCAATTTTATTAGATTGTTCTTCTTTTGCTTGTTCTTTTGCTAACTGTTTTGCTAAATAACATTTACCGTTACAATTCAGCATTGGTTTTGCTTTGTTCTCACAGTATTTTCGTGTGATTTCAGCCTTGTTGATTTGATAATTAATGAATAAACCTGCTTTAATCAGTGTGTTAGAAACAAACAAACTGATCATACAAAAAGCAAAAATCTTGTATGCTAGGTTTTTCATGAGACAAATGTAAAACAAAAAACGAACCTAAAAAGTGATTTAGATTCGTTTTTTACTAATAAATAATTTAGTACTTAAATATTTTATTGAATATCATATACTTTAACCCACCCTTTGTTTTCGTGGTAAAGCATACATACAACTTGATCTCCTTTTTCAGTGCATTCCTTTAATTTATAGAAACTAGCTACTATCCAATCTCCATCTTTATATTTTGCCAGAATATCTTTATTACAAACCTGGTAGTCAACGTTTTCATATTGTACGTATGTTCCTGAACAATCTTTAATCACTTTCAATTTTTGAGAAGTAATTGTTATTTCTTTTGTAGGTCTGTAAAGTAATGTACTTTTTCTCACTTCTATGTTAGCTACATAAGCATGATACATTTTGCAAGTCATGACATCTGGTGAAGAATTTCTACATTCTTTAATTTTACGAATGGAAGCATAAACAACATCATTGTGTTCGTACGACTCTGTATTTTGAGTATTACAAATTTTATAGTCGTTACCATCCATACGTAAATAAGAACCAGTACAATCTTTAATAAATTCAGCTTTAACTTCAGTATACAAGCTGTCTTGGTTCACACTTGGATTTTCTCCATTGGTTGTATCATCAGGCTTATCAAAGTTGAATTTTTCACAAGAAACTGATAACAAAGAAATAATTGTAAAAACTGCTAAAAAGTATTTTTTCATAATTGAAATTTTAAATCAAAATAAAGATATATTTTCGAATTGAATTATCCAAAAATTAGTTTTTAATTTTCAATAAAACATTTGAAAAAATAATTCCCAACACCAAGGCCATGGAGGTAGTAAGCATATTCAATGCGATTTGAATTCCTCCAACCACATCACTCTCAACTAACTTTGAGATGCTTAAAAAACCAAGCGAACCTGGGACCAATAAAATCATACCAGGTACTAACATAACCGAAGGGTTGCGTTTTGTTTTAAGTGAAAATAGATTACTTCCCAGTCCTAATAGAAGTGAAGCAAGAAAAACAGCTGTAGTATTCGATGTGAATTGATTTCCGATTTTAAATGAAAAATACGAAATCCAACAACCGATTAAAATCCACCAAAAGTCTTTTGGTTTTGCTTTGAATAAAACAACAAATCCCAACGGAACAAAAATTAATGCAATCCATTCTTTCCAAAAAGGTAGCCTATTCCAAACATGTATTCCTTTGTTTAAGTCAAGTTTATAAATAAAACTTTCTCCAATTCCTATACCTATAGCCAACATCACAAACGTAATAAATGCAGTAGTAAATCGACTTAACCCTGCGATCAGGTGATTGTTTACCATTTCTGTGATAGAAACCGTAAATGTAAACCCTGGAATTAATAAGATTAATCCACAGATAGTAGCAATATCTAGTTGAAAATCTTTAAAATAACTATTGAATATACCTGAAACAAATACCGCCCAAATAGCAGCTAGTAATGCATATATTTTATCTAATTGAGGTACAAAACGCAATAGTAAACTAAGACTCCCAATGCCTAATCCGATGATCAAAGCACTGATAATCGCAGGGAGTTCACCCCCGAAAACACAAGCCGCTGCAGCAGTCGATATTCCCATAAAAAAAATCGTAATTCCTTTCGAATAACGACTTTGTAGTTTATTGATGTGTTCTAATTCTGTAATTCCTGAAGCAGGATCAATTGCTTTTGTAAGTACCTGCTGAATTATATTTTCTATGGATTCAATTTTTTCAATATTAAATTCATTATCAGTTACCTTTATCATGTTTGATTGAGCAACCTCACCTATTTTTAAACTAGCAAAAATGGAACCTGGTGTAGAGAAAAATTGACTTTCTATTTCTAATGTTTGGCAAACCTCATTCATTCGCTCTTCAAGTCGATGAGTTGGCAACCCACTTTCGTGAAGTGATTTAGCACTTTTTAATATAAAATTTAGTGTGTCTTGATGTTCCATATTGTTCATAAACAAGCATAATTCAAAGTTACATTTTTCTTTCTACCTTTGGCTTATGTCGCAAAAAACCCAAGCTTGGATTTATCTTATTTTATTAAGCCTTATTTGGGGTAGTTCTTTTATTTTGATGAAGAGAGGAATGATTTCATTGGATGGCACACCTTTGTTTTCATCACTTCAAGTTGGAGTTCTTCGTATTGTCATTGCTGGTATTGTTTTGTTGCCATTGATCATTTTTAACATTAAAAAAATACAGCACAAAAAAGATTGGTTGCTTTTTGCTGTTGTTGGTTATTTTGGCAATTTCTTTCCATCCTTGTTATTTACTTATGCAGAAGAAGGTTTATCTTCTGGGTTGACTGCTATTATTGATAGTTTGACTCCTGTTTTTACTGTTTTAATAGGGGTTTATTTTTTTAGACAACAGATAAAATTCATTCAAATTGCTGGGTTGTTAGTTGCTTTCATAGGTGTTTATTTATTGATTTTATTCGGTGATAATGTTTCGTTTTCAGGTAATTTACCACACATAATTGCTGTTGTACTAGCTACTTTATGTTACGGTATTTCAGTTAATACAATTAAATTTAAACTGATGAATTATTCCCCTATGGAAATAGCATCGCTTTCTTTCGCTACTTCTATAATTCCTGCTATTTTAATTGCTCTATTTGCGGGAACTTATCAAGTGATCCAAACGAATTCAAGGGCATTAGAGGGTCTTTTTTTTATAAGTATTTTAAGTATAATTGGTACCGCAGTTGCTTTATTTTTCTTTAATAAGTTAATTGCTATTTCTTCCACTATTTTTTCAAGCAGTGTTACATATAGCATTCCGATTGTTGCTGTTTTTATTGGTGCTCAATTCGGAGAAACCATTCATTATTTACAAATCATTGCAATGATTATTATTTTGAGCGGAATTTACCTTGTAAATAAAAAAGGGTAGTCTAACTTGTTTTAAAAAAATCCACAGCACTATTTAACTCTTCCGCCTGAGCATTTAATTCTTCTGCATTAGCAGCCATTTCTTCTGCAGTCGCTGCATTTTCTTGAACTACAAAATTGAGTGATTGTATAGCATTGTTTATCTGTTCAGCAGTCAAACTTTGTTCAGAGCTAGAGGCTGTAATTTCTTGCACTAAATCGGATGTTTTTTGAATTTCTGGGGTCATACTTGTCAACATTTCTCCCGAACGTTTTGCAATTTCTACACTATGGTTTGATACTTGATCTATTTCGGATGCTGCTAATTGGCTTCTTTCTGCTAGTTTTCTAACTTCTGCTGCTACCACAGAGAATCCACGACCATGTTCTCCAGCACGTGCTGCTTCAACAGCGGCATTTAATGCTAGTAAGTTTGTTTGTCTCGAGATTTCGCCGATAATTGAAATTTTTGAAGCAATTAATTGCATTGATTGAACTGTTTCTTCTACAGATTCTTTGCTTTTGGTTGCATCGTTTGCTGCTTTGGTTGAAATTTTTTCAGTTTGTTTAGAGTTACTCGTATTTTGTTGAATATTCGCTGTCATCTCTTCCATAGCCGATGAAATTTCTTCTACCGAACTTGCTTGGTTTGTAGCACCTTCCGATAATTGAACCGCAGATTGTGACATTTGACTACCCGCTTCGGCTATACTTGTAACATTTTCTTTTACTTGGTTTATGAGGTTGTTAAAAATAGAAATAGTTCTATTGAATGCTTCCCCCATTTTCTTTAAATCATCTATTGAATTAATCTCATAGCGTTGAGTCAAGTCTCCTTCTGCCATAGCATTAATAACACGATTAATTTCTACAACTGCTTTTTTATTTTCCTCATCATTCTCAATTTTTGATTTTAATTCATCAATGGTATTATTTAAAGATTCACCTAAAATTTTTAATTCTTCGTTCGTTTTTATGGAGAAACGTTCATTGTAATTTTCGCTTGATATTGCGTCTAATACACGAATTGCTTCTTTTGTTGCTTTTTTTGTTTCATTTGCTGCTTCAGTCGATTCCGTTACATCCATTCCAACCATTATAATTTTCTCAATGCGTCCCATTTCATCTTTTATTGATGAATATACACCCTGTATCCATTTTGATTGATTGTCCGATGTTTGTAGGAGATAATTGTTTTGATGTGCAGCACCTTCAGTTAACGACTTCCATGATTGAATATATTCACTTGAGTTTGCAATTTCAGAACGTACTAAATTACGATGATTTTTACCTGCTAATTCATTTGGTTTATATTTAAGAAGTTTAGCAAATTGTTCATTTACTTCTAAGATATTCCCTTTTGTATCGAAAGTAGCATAGGTAAACGAGGCATCAATAGCACGAACAATTCCTTGTGCTTCTAATCTTTGGTAGGTTTCTTCTGTAAGGTCGTAACGAATTCCGATGTATTTTTCTGGTTTACCATTTTCATCTAATACAGGACCAATTGCAGCATTGACGTAATAAGGTGTTCCATCTTTTCTCCTGTTTTTTACAGGTGCATTAAATATGTTTCCATTTCCAACGGTTTGCCATAATTGTTTGAATGCTTCTTTTGGCATATCTGCGTGACGAACCATGTTGTGATTTTGTCCTATTAATTCTTCACGTGTATACTGTGCCTCTTCACAAAATTTATCATTTACGTAGGTTATATATCCTTTTAAATCAGTTTCGGAAACAATACATAGTTTATCTATTAATGCCATTTTTGTTTCCATTTCTCTTTGTTGTTTCAAAATGTTTTTTTGCTCTTGAATCATTTTTTCCGCAAGAATATCAAGTGAGTTTGTCCAACTATTTTTGGAAATAGTATTGGGTATTTTGAAATTTCCTTTTGAAAATTCTTCTAGGATTGTTTTTGTTTCTGCTAATTCTCTTCGTAATGATTCAATGGATAGAATCACTTCTTTATATGTTGTATTCGTTTCATTATCATCTATATTTTGAACAGATGTATAATCTCCTTTATTAAGTTTTTCTATTGCTGATAGAATGACACTTAACTGTTGATTAGTATTAAAAGAAAATAAGCCCATAATTTCAAACTTTTTCAAACAAAATTAAAGCAACGAATTGCCATAAATTATGACCTGCGTCAGTTTTGAAAAATTCTTACCTTTACACCGCTAAAACAAAACAATATGTACGGAAAAATCAAAGATTTTCTATCGACAGAATTAAAAAATATTGAAGAAGCAGGAATCTTCAAAAGAGAAAGAATTATTACATCTCCACAAGGAGCAAATGTTACCGTTTCATCTGGGGATAATGTAGTGATTATGTGTGCGAACAATTATTTAGGGTTATCATCTCATCCTGAAGTTGTTAATGGCGCAAAAGACGCATTAGATTCTCACGGTTATGGAATGTCGTCTGTTCGTTTTATCTGTGGTACGCAAGATATTCATAAAACATTAGAGCGTAAAATCGCTGAGTTTTATGGTACAGAAGATACGATTTTATATGCTGCAGCTTTTGATGCGAATGGAGGTGTTTTTGAACCATTGTTTACAGAAGAAGATGCCATTATTTCGGATGAATTAAATCACGCATCTATTATTGATGGTATTCGTTTGTGTAAAGCAAAACGTTTCCGTTATAAACATTCAGATATGGCTGATTTAGAAGAACAGTTGATTGCAGCTAAAGATGCTCGTTTTAGAATCATCGTAACAGATGGAGTTTTCTCTATGGATGGTGATATTGCCAAATTAGACCAAATTTGTGATTTAGCAGATAAATATGATGCATTGGTTATGACAGATGAATGTCACTCTGCTGGATTTATTGGTAAAACAGGTCGTGGTGTTCCTGAATATTGCAATGTAATGGATCGTGTAGATATTATCACAGGTACTTTAGGTAAAGCATTAGGTGGTGCTATGGGTGGATATACGACTGCTAAAAAAGAAATTATTGAAATTTTACGTCAACGTTCTCGTCCTTATTTGTTTTCTAACTCGTTGTCTCCTGCAATTGTTGGTGCTTCTATCAAAGTTTTTGATATATTGAGTTCAACTACTGAATTAAGAGACCGTTTAGAAGAAAATACAAAATACTTTAAAGATAGAATAATCGCAGCTGGTTTTGATATCAAACCAGGAGATTCCCCAATCGTTCCAATTATGTTATATGATGCTGCATTATCTCAACAATTTGCAGATAAGTTATTACAAGAAGGAGTATATGCTATTGGTTTCTTCTATCCAGTTGTAGCGAAAGGCGCGGCTCGAATTAGAACTCAAATTTCTGCTGCTCATACCATTGCAGACTTAGATAAAGCGATCGCTGCATTTATCAAAGTAGGTAAGGAATTGAAAGTAATAGAATAATTTATGATTTATGAGTTATGAATTATGGGTGAACTAACTCATAATTCATAACTTATAGTACATAATTCATTAAAGCTTATCCCAAGAACCTCTTATTAGTCTTTGGTAAGTAAAACCGTTCATTTCTCTAACCTTTTCGTAGATTACATATATAGTACCGTTCAGATAACTAAATTCGTCTTTTTTGATGCCTTGAATGAAAGGGTCTTGTAAAGAAACACGTAGTGCGCTGGTATATGCGTCTTTTCCAGGTGCTCCAACAATCATATATTCCCCATCTTTTGCTTTCACAAAACCTTGAAAAGTAATTCTGAATTCTTTTTCTTGGTTTAATACACGAAGTGCTTTGTCAAAGTTGCAAACAAACTTAGGTACAGCAATGAATTTTTTCTTTTCGATTGAAAAAGCATCTGTAGCAGTTTTTTCTTTTGTTTTCAAGCAAATTCCGTTCGGCGCATAATAGGAAACCCTAATTTTATACATTGCGTTTTCTAAAAATTCTTCAACCGTTTTGAAGATCTTATTTTTTTGAAAATAGTACTTTTTTGTTCCTTTTTCATGAGAAGACGGATTTTCGAATTCTTCTTCAACGAGTAAAAAGTGCTCTTTATCGTCTAGGTGTGCATCTACGTGAATGAATGTTCCGTCTGATTTTGAGTAATCAAGCGAACTTGCTACTTTTCCATAAGCAAGCACAAAAGAGTCAATTTTGATTGCTTGTTCATCAAATGACTTTTCGTCTTTTAATTCCTTGACAACTATATTTTTATTTTCATTAGTTTTTGCTTTCTTCGATTCATTTGAAGGTTTACAACTAACGAGTAATCCTATTGAAATTAATGTTAATAAGACTAATCGATTCATTTTTGGAATAAGTATGTTTTTCATAGTTGATTTTAATAAAGATTATCTTCCTGTTTCAAATTTAGTTTTTTTGTTAGGGATAGAATTATTTTTCACAAAATTTACAAGAAATCAGGATAAATAATTCTAAAGTTTCATTGAATTCCTATCTTCGTAACGTTTCAGAGGAATAATTTAGTATTGATGAAATCAATTTTATTATTAGGTGCAGGAATGTCTAGTTCTTCGTTAATTAGATATTGTTTACAACAAGCAGAAAAATTTGATTGGCAGTTACGAGTTTGTGATCAAAACATTGAACTTGTTCGCAAAAAGTTAGGTGGACATCCTAGAGGAGTAGCATTAAACTTTGATGCATTAAACTCCGAAGCGCGTCGTCCTGAAATTGAAAAAGCTGATTTGGTAATCAGTATGTTACCTGCTCGTTTTCATGTGGATGTTGCAAAAGATTGTATCGCTCTTCAAACCAATGTGATTACACCTTCTTACGTTTCTACCGAGATGAATGCATTACATCAACAAGCGATAGATGCTGGTGTTCTAATTATGAATGAGATTGGTGTTGACCCTGGAATCGATCATATGTCGGCATGTAAAATCATGGATGAAATTCGCGAAAAAGGCGCAGAGATTACATCATTTAAATCTTTTTGTGGTGGTTTAATTGCTCCCGAAAGTGATAATAATCCTTGGAATTATAAGTTTACTTGGAATCCACGAAATGTGGTGTTGGCAGGGCAAGGTACTGCTGCAGCATTTATTAAAAACAATCAATATAAATATATACCTTACAATCAATTATTTGAACGTATAGATCGCATTGAAATAGATGGGTACGGGGTATTTGAAGGATATGCGAATCGCAATTCTTTGTCTTACAGACCTGTGTATAAATTAGAAACGATTCCCACTATTTATAGAGGTACTTTGCGACGCGAGGGTTTTTGTAAGGCTTGGAATGTATTCGTTTCATTGGGAATGACCGATGATTCCTATGCTATTGAAGCTTCAGAAAAATTGACCCCAAGAACATTTTTGAATACTTTTTTACCTTATTCAACGAATGAATCAATCGAAGAGAAATTTGAGCGTCTGTATGCTAAAGGAGATAAGGATATATATCATAAATTTGAATGGTTAGGGTTTTTCAAAAATGATGAGGTTATAGGCCTAGTTAATGCGACACCTGCACAATTATTGGAGAAGATTTTAGTTGGTAAATGGGTATTGGAAGAGGGAGATAAAGATATGTTAGTTATGCATCACGAGTTTGAATATTTGTTAGAAGACAATAAATACCAAATTCTATCTTCTATGGTCAATCTTGGTGAAAATCAGATTTTCACATCCATGAGTAATACTGTAGGTTTACCAGTTGCCATTTGTGCTAAAATGATTTTGAATAATCAAATTTCTTTAAAAGGAGTTCAGGTTCCTGTAATGAAAGAAGTATATCAACCTATTTTAAAAGAACTTGAAGATTACGGAATCACATTTGTAGAGAAAGAATTAGGTTTAGAACGATTTTTCTAAAGTGAAATAGGAGTCCATTTTAAATCAAAATAAAAGCGAGTTTCTCACTAAAGAAAAACTCGCTGTAAAATTTATTTTTTACAGAAATAAAATAGTTCTATAAATCAATCTTCTTTTCTTGATAATGAATATATTACTAATCCAAAGCCAATTTTATTAATTGCATCAGCGATGTTATATACAATATCCATGTAATGTGATGCAGCAGCTGGATCAGAAACTAACTTAATTCCAAAAAGTCCTCCTGGTGTACCTAGAATATAACCTAAAGGGTAAATAGCCCAACCAACAAGTACAAACCATGCTAAAATTCTAGTAGCTTTACTTACTTGTTCACCAGCATCTTGAGATAATTTAGCAACTTCACCAAACCAAACAAGGTATGCGATATAGAAGTAAGCAATACCAGAAATTACTCCCCAAAGTACACTATTCCCTCTATCAATTGTTTCTCCAAAATAACCTGTGATTAACATTACAAGTGAAGCAAATATTAACTTCCACAAAAGTGAAATTTTAGCTCCTGCTTTTTTGGTTATTAGGTAAAATTCTACACACATTAATGGTACAGTAAGAATCCAATCTACGTATCTAAAAAAAGTAGGTGATTCTCCTGTTTCAAGATTGTAGCCTCTCATGTAGTAATAATGTATTGCTGCAATAAAAGTGATTAATCCTGAGACTAATACTGATGTTCTCCATTTTTGAGATGTATTGTTAAGTTCAAAAAAGAAGAATACAGATGCGGCCATCATAGCCATTGTTCCGATAAAGAATGTGAATGCAACGTAGTTGTCACTCGCAATTTTCAAATGTTCCATTTTACTAAAAAATTATAATTTAAGTATGATTATTAAAAAAAATGACAACCAATTTTACTTTTTAATAAATAAACGAATTTTTAATTCTTGAATTAAATGCCCCGAAAATTAAATAAATAAAAAGGCTGATGTAGTGTTTTCAAAATAGGTGTTTTAAGAATATATTTAAATCTTAAAGTATCCTATTAAGAACAGATTTCACAGTTTAAAAAATTAAACTTAATAAGTGATTAACTTTTAAGGAATATATAACTATTTTTTTGAATATCAAAATAATATTTAATCATATCAAAATTGTGGAGAGTATTTAACGGCTATTTTCTATAATATATTTCCTTATCTCTTCGATCCATTTGTTCAAGCCATTTTAAAAAAGACTCGGCAAACATTTCCCCTTTAAGTGTATAGCCAGAAGCTGAAAAATGTACTAAATCGTAGCGCATCAAACCGTTTTTGTACCATGTTTTACAAGAACCAAGTTCACCCATTATACCATACATATCCCATACGGCTGCTTGGTATTTTTTTGCAAGTTCTTTAATTACTTTTCGTTCTCGAGCAACATTTCTATTGAGATATTTTTTCTTGAAGAAAGCATCGTTTGGAACCGTTAATAAAATCGCACAGTTTGGGTTAATACTTAAGACATTTCTAATTAAGGTGTCTAAATTAGCTCTAAAAAAAGCGGGATTAAATAATTCATAGGGTACATTTGCATCATTCGTTCCTACTGAAAATGCAAAGAAATCAGGTGGAGATTCTTTGAGTTGCTCTGTAAATAATTTATTTCCTAAATGGGTAGGAAGTGAAGCCCCATTTACACCAATAGTATTATAGGAAATACCAGGTTCATTATTTGTTAACTGAAATCCAAGTAATCTGAACTTATATTTATTCGTTGAGCAACGAGCTAAATGCAAATGAAATCTTGTTAGGTTTTGTTTTAAATAGAGATCAGTATAACCTTGTTCTTCATTTGTTTGAATACGTAAAATTAAAGAGTCATCCTTCCCTAAACTTATTTCATAAGGAAAAGTTCCTTTGTTGTGGTACATACGAATTCGATCGAAGGGAGGTTTAATCTTTGTTCGTTTATATTTAAAATCGATACTAATTAGGGAATCGCCCGTTTCAAGTACCATCCCCAACAAACCATAGTCTAATGAATCTGGCCTATCAAGTGTACTTTTATAGGTTGTCCATTTATTCCGAGATGCAAAACTATAGTTCCATGGGTTATTTGTTTTGGCTAGATCGAAAGGAAAAATTAGCCCACGTTCTCCAGGAAGTTCTTTCCAATTTGTTTGTAAAAAGGTCCGCATTTCGTGAGTGTATACGTCTGCTTGTAAATGGGAACCACCGATATGATAAAAGTTTAGTTTGCGATCTCTAAACTGAATCATTTGTTTGATATCATAATACAATTTCTCGAAATTGGCACTTTTAGAGGTGTAAAATTGATAATGATTTCTATCAAATCGTATAAATGGATAAGCTTGAGCATAACTTGAATCTACAATACCAAAAAAACTTCTGTTTTTATATTTATCTAAGTCAACGTGTTTGAGTGATTGTTTTTTTGGATGAGAATTACATGCAACGACACCAACTCCAAATGAAGTTAAAATGATAATGGTATATATTACACGTAAAAAATTCATATTCAATAATAATACGACATAATTATCATAAAAGTTGCACTAGCATAAAACAAAAAAAGACCAATCATTGATTGGTCTTTCCTAAATTATATAAAAAATTAATTTTTATCTTCTTCATCAAAAACTCTCTTTGGACGTAACCATTCGAAAACACCTAAAGAAATCCAGTAAGGTAAAACGAATCCAAGTAAGAAAAACAATACCCAAAATGCCATTCCACCAATTAATAAGAACGTTACAAATCCTAATGAGTTCATGTTATACAGTTTTAATTGTAAATATGGTGTAAAGTTAATAAATTAATTAAAACTTTGATTAATCTATTTAAGTTTTTTGTGCCAAGTAATGATTTTATCAGCTAAAACTGTACTTAGTTTGATGTAACTTTCAGTAGTCCAACCACCCACATGTGGAGTTAAAAGAACTTTTGAATTGGAAATTAAAGCGTTGAAGTCTTCTATTTTTTCATTGTCAAAATTTTCAAAACTTGCTTTTTCAAATTCCAATACATCCAAGCCTGCCCCTTTTACTTTTCCATTTAGAATAGCTTTCAGTAATGCATGGGTAGAAACAATTTTACCACGTGATAAATTTAAGAGGTAAATAGGTTTTTTAACGGTTTCAAAAAAGGTTTCGTTTGCCCAATATATAGTCTCTTCATTTTGAGGAATATGAAAACTGATTACATCTGACTGATCATATAGTATTTCCAATGGTACTTGATTAACAAAAGGATCGGTGATTTTATCAATGTATTTATCGTAAACTAGCACTTTTACGTCAAACCCCCTTAGTTTTTTTGCAAATGCAGTTCCGTTATTTCCATAACCGATAATCCCTACCGTTTTCCCATCTAATTCTTCGCCACGATTACCTTCACGATCCCAAATACCTTTTCTAACTTCAGCATCACCTTTTTGAAAATTATTCATTAAAGCCAAAAGCATGCCAAGAGCATGTTCCCCAACTGCATTTCTATTTCCTTCAGGTGCATTAAATAAAGTAATGTTTCTTTTTTTACAATAGGCTACATCTATATTTTCCATACCTGCTCCAGATCGGGCTATGAATTTGAGTTTCGTTGCATATTGAAGTAATGCTTCATTCATTGGAAACCTTGAACGAATGACAATGCCATCTGCTTCTGCCAGTTTATCCTTTAGTTCATTTATATGATCCTTGCTAACATCAATGCAATTAAATCCATAGTCAACTAATCGTTCTTCAAGTGCAGGGTGAACAGTGTCAATAAAGAAAACGTGCATGATTTACCTCTTTTCGATTCCGTTTATGAATTCTTTTTCTAGAATTACTTTTCCTTTTTTATCAAACAACTTCATTTTTCCGTTTTTAACTCCTTTGTTGTAAGAAGTTTCAGAAATTTTTTCTCCACTACGACCAAATTCTACCATCAAACCATCTAATTCCCCTTTTTTATAATTTGTGATGAATGCAGGCACTTTACCTCCAGGTAAATAGGCTGTCCATGTTCCATCTTTCAGATCATTGTAATAGTTGCCTGTTTCAGTTAATTGAAAATCTTTTTGAGAGTAACTTTCAAATTTTCCATGCTTTATGGTTTCCTTCATCGTTCTATTTTTCCAGAATCCATAATCCATATTATTCAGTTTTTTTGTAGTGATTTTATAGTTAGTAACTTCTTCTATTTTTCCATTTTCCATGTAACGAACCCACTTTCCAGTTTTTAAGTTTTGTTTGTAAAAACCGGTTAACATTATTCCTTCGTTTGGATACCAAGAATTCCATTGTCCATGTAAAGCACCATTTTTAAATGTGGATTTATTTTTAAGCTTTCCATTTTCCCAGTAATTTAACCAAACACCTTGTTCTTTACCATGGTTGTATTTTCCAGACATAAGCAAGGTTCCATTTTCATACCATGTTTCCCAGAGTCCGTCTTTTAAATCATTTTTAAAAGTTCCTACTTTGAAAAGGCGTTTATTTCCATAGAAATATTCCCATTTCCCCTCTTTTTTCCCTTCTTTGTAAAAAGCATTGTAAGATACCTGACCAGTAGGATAATAGTAAACCCAAGCTCCATCTTGTAGGTTATTTACAAAAGATCCTTCTTGGTCTTTGGTTCCTTTGTTTGTATACCAAGTCCATTTCCCTTCTTTTTTTCCTAGATGATAATTTCCACTTACATTCACTACTTTATTGTCATAATAGTACGCGTAAGCTCCTTCTAATAGGCCATTTTTATAATTGCTTGTTTTTTCTAAATCACCTGTATAATAATAGTAGTTCCATTCTCCATCTTTGCGTTCTTGTTTGAAGCCTCCTTTTAAAAGAATATATCCATTTATGCTCCAATCTTCACAAGGTCCATCTCTTAAACCTTCTTTATAATTGTACTTTTCTTTCAATTTTCCATTAGGGTGATACAATGTTTTGGTACCGTTTCCATTTTTAATTACATGTGAATGAAGACTATCGTTCATCCAAAATTCTTTGATATAACATATAGTATCGATATATTCTTCAATAGCTTGTTCTTTTCCGTTTGAATAGTATCTTTTCCAAATTCCAAAAGGTTTGTTGTTTTTGTAATTACCTTCTACAATTAATGTTCCATTTTCTATCCATTCACGGTAAACACTATCTTGACTATTCATTTTAAAATAACCCTCTTGTCTAGGTTTTCCATTGGCATATTTTAGAAAAACTTGACCGTGTAATTTTTCCCTGTAAAAAGTTCTGATCTCCTCTAAATCACCAAATTCATTAAAGTACTCCCATTTACCATGTCTATCTCTGGTTTGTCCTAAAAGATCTTTGTAATAACTTCCAGCAGATTGAATTTTTGTCTTTTTGATATCCCAAAAAATCTTATCAATAGGGGTTAAATTTTCTTTTAATACAACTTGAGAGATTCCAATAATCGGAATTATAAAACTTAAGATTAAAACAATTTTTTTCATGGATATGAATTAAAATTTATCGAGAAGACCTTGTAATAAAAGCACTAAACCAAACAAGGTTAATATTGAACCAGTAATACGATTTAAGGATTGTAAAACAGGGTCAGTAATAAAAGGACGTAGTTTTTTGGCTCCCATGATTTTTAATAAGTCAATGGAGAAGAAAACGGTAAGCATGATTCCGAGGAATAAGATGGTTTCAAAGACATTATTTGCCCCATGTTTAGCGCTTAATGCCATAACACTAAACCAATAAAAAATCACCATGGGATTTGCCATATTGAGCATTAATCCTTTTAAAAATTGTAGCCAATTATCTTTATTTGATTGAGAACTATTATCTATTTCTTCTTGATTTTTGACCGAAGGTTTTTTGATAATGGAAATTACACCAAAAACGATGAATAGTACACCACCAATAATTTTAAGTAACTCATTATGTCCTTCCATAATTTTTGCTACTTCTGCATAAAAAACATATGCGATTGAGATATAAATCAAATCACTAGTAAGAATACCAAAATCAAAGAATAAAGCAGTTCGAATGCCTTTTTTTATACTTGTCTCTAAAAGCAAAAAGAAAGCAGGCCCAACCATCATACTTAATATGAGACCCGTTACAACTGCTTTAAATATTAATTCTGCCAAAAGATTATTACCTTGGTTACATTACAAATATAGTTGAATATTTTGAGTGCTTTAATCTTATTTTGTTTTTCTAAATACATTAGAAGTAAGAACTATCAATTTATATAAAATGCATTTATGGAGTTTATTTACTTAATTTATTCTAATTTTTGAAATTTAATTTTTTTATTTTATATATTTGCAACGCCTACAAATAAAGTAGGGTTTAGTTAGAAATGAAAAACAACAACGTCATTATTATTAATACAATTATTGTCTGGACAACCTGACGAGATGAGGTATTGATAACAAAATAAACCGAAAAGCCTTTCTCGTCAAACCGAAGAAAGGCTTTTTTATTAATATGAATTTTTAAAAATAAAAACGTATGTACTTTAACAACGACACAATTATCTTCCTTGATGGACAGTATGTAAAAGCTGCAGATGCTGGCGTAAATTTATATAACCAAACCATGCATTATGGTAACGGTGTATTCGAAGGAATTCGTTCGTATGAGACAGAGCAAGGAACAAAAATTTTCAAAGCAAAAGAACATTACGACCGTTTGCATTATTCAGCTGAGAAAATGCATATCAAATTGAACTATACTGTTGAAGAGTTAGAACAAATCTCATACGAGGTATTAAAAAGAAACAATTTAACAGATGCTTATTTACGTCCATTAGTATATTTAGGTCCAAATATGTCTTTGCAACCAGTAGAAGAAGTTCACGTTGTAATTATGGCTTGGGAGTGGGGTAAATATTTAGGAGATAAGATGTTGCGTTTGGGTCTTTCTTCGTTCCAACGACCTAATCCTAAATCGTGTCATGTTGAAGCAAAAGTAGTTGGACACTATACTAATTCTATTTTAGCAACGACAGAGGCTAAGCATAACGGTTACGACGAAGCGTTATTAACCGATATGAATGGTTACATCGCTGAAGGGCCAGGAGCAAACTTCTTTATGGAAAAAGACGGTAAATTATTTACTGCTCCTCTAGGAAACATTTTGGCAGGTATCACTCGTGCAACAGTAATTGAATTGGCTCAAAAATTAAATATTCCGATGGAAGAAAAATTCTTTACACCGGAAGATATTAAAACAGCAGATGCAGCATTTTTCTGTGGAACAGCTGCAGAAGTGATTGGCATTGAATCATTAGATGATTATACATTTCCTTTAAATTGGAAAGATTCGAAAGGTGCTATAATTCAACGTAATTATATGAATTTAGTACTTCACAAAGAATTGGAATTAGCATAAAAACAATAGAAATTTTAGATTTTAAACGAAAAGTAAGTGAGTTTTAAATCTAATAAATAGAAACATATGATAATCAATAAATATTCGAGAACAATTACTCAAGACGAATCTCAACCTGCTGGTCAAGCCATGCTATATGGTATTGGATTGACAGATGAGGATATGTCAAAAGCGCAAGTGGGTATTGCTAGTGCTGGTTACGAAGGAAATACGTGTAACATGCATTTGAATGATTTATCTAAACAAATCAAGTCGTCGATTCAAGAGGCAGATTTAGTAGGATTGATTTTCAATACAATAGGAGTGAGTGATGGTATGTCTAATGGAACAGATGGAATGCGTTATTCCTTGGTTTCGCGTGATATCATTGCAGATTCAATCGAAACTGTTTGTGGTGCTCAATACTACGATGGACTAATCGCAGTTATGGGGTGTGATAAAAACATGCCTGGTTCTTTGATTGCAATGGGTCGTTTAAATCGACCTGCTATCATGGTTTATGGTGGAACTATCGCACCGGGTGAGTGGAAAGGTGAAAAATTGAATATCGTTTCTGCCTTTGAAGCGTTGGGTAAAAAAATGAATGATGCAATTACCCCTGAAGATTTCAAAGGAATTATCAAACATGCTTGTCCTGGTGCTGGTGCTTGTGGCGGTATGTATACGGCAAACACGATGGCTTCTGCTATCGAAGCGTTAGGAATGAGTTTACCTTACAGTTCATCTAATCCGGCATTAAGCGCAAACAAAAGACACGAGTGTGATTCAGTAGGTAAGGCGATTCGAAATTTATTAGAAAAAGATATTAAGCCAAGAGATATCATGACATGGAAAGCATTTGAAAATGCAATTCGTATAGTGATTGTTTTGGGTGGTTCTACTAATGCGGTGTTGCACTTAATTGCAATGGCACATTCGGTTGGAATTAAATTAACGATAGATGATATCCAACGATTGAGTGATATCACTCCTGTATTGGCGGATTTGAAACCTTCAGGAAAATCCTTGATGGAGGATTTACATAATGTAGGTGGTACTCCAGCAGTAATGAAATACATGTTAGAACACGGAATGTTACATGGTGATTGCATGACCGTTACAGGGAAAACAGTTGCTGAAAATTTAGCTGAATTACCTTCGTTCAAAACAGGGCAAGAAATATTCTTACCAAAAGAGAAAGCAATCAAAACATCAGGTCACTTACAAGTGTTATATGGTAACCTAGCAGAACAAGGTGCCGTAGCTAAAATAAGTGGTCATGAGGGTGAGTTCTTTGAAGGTCCAGCCGTAGTTTTTGAAGATGAATTTACGGTAATTGATGGTTTAAAAGATGGTAGAATCAAAGAAGGTGTGGTTGTTGTGATTCGTATGTGTGGACCGAAAGGAGGACCAGGAATGCCGGAAATGTTAAAACCGACTTCAGCAATTATGGGAGCAGGTTTAGGAAATAGTGTTGCCTTGATTACAGATGGACGTTTTTCCGGAGGTACGCATGGTTTTGTTGTAGGACACATTACTCCAGAAGCGATTGATGGGGGCGTTATAGGATTAGTGAAAGACGGAGACATTATTGCTATTGACGCTGCAAACAACACATTAACTTTAAAAGTAAGCGAAGAAGAAATCGCAGAACGAAGAAAAAATTGGAAACAACCTGCTTTGAAGGTGTCACAAGGAATTTTGTATAAATATGCAAAATGTGTGGCTACTGCATCGGAAGGGTGTATAACAGATAAATAAATAATTATGAGTCAGATAACAGGTTCAGAAGCCGTAATAAAAAGCCTAGTTGCCGAAGGCGTTCACACGATTTTTGGTTATCCAGGTGGGGCAATCATGCCCATTTACGATGCGTTGTATGATTACAGCGATAAAGTAAAACATATTTTAGTACGTCACGAACAAGGAGCAATTCATGCTGCTCAAGGATTTGCACGTACATCTGAAACGTGTGGTGTGTGTTTTGCAACCTCGGGACCAGGAGCTACAAACTTAATCACTGGGTTAGCAGATGCAATGATTGATTCTACGCCGGTGGTTTGTATCACAGGTCAAGTAGCGTCACATTTGTTAGGAACAGATGCATTCCAAGAAACGGATGTAATTGGTATTTCTATGCCTGTTACAAAGTGGAATGTACAAGTAAAAAGAGCGCAAGATATTCCTGCGGCGTTAGCGAAAGCATTTTTCATAGCGCGTACTGGTCGTCCGGGTCCTGTGTTGGTTGATATCACTAAAGACGCACAATTTGGTATGATGGACTTTAATTACGAAGCGTGTAAAGATATTCGTAGTTATTTCCCTAATCCGGTAATGGACCCAACCAAAATTGACGATGCAGCGGCATTATTGAATACTGCTAAAAAACCTTATTTATTAGTAGGACAAGGAATTACATTAGCGAATGCTGAACAAGAGTTATTAGAGTTCGTTGAAAAATCAGGGATTCCTGTAGCCTCTACTTTGTTAGGGTTAGGAGCATTTCCACCTGATCATCCTCAATATGTTGGTTATTTAGGAATGCATGGAAATTACGCGCCTAACATTTTAACGAATGAAGCAGATGTAATTTTAGCAGTAGGAATGCGTTTTGATGACCGTGTAACTGGTGATGTAAGTCGTTATGCGAAACAAGCAAAAATCATCCATATTGATATTGACTTTGCAGAATTAAACAAAATTGTAACCAATGCAGTTTCCGTGCATGCAGATGCAAAAGAAGCGTTAGCATTGTTGACCACGAAAGTGGATAAACGCACGCACGAATCGTGGATACAAGAATTTAGAGATGCAGAAAAATTAGAGGTGGAGGCAGTTATTGAAGATGCAATTCATCCAAAACACGACCGTTTACAAATGGCGGAAGTGGTAAATATGCTTTCTGAAAAAACAGATGGACAAGCGATTATCGTTACTGATGTTGGTCAACACCAAATGATTACTTCACGCTATTATCAATACAAAGCACAAAACACCAACATTACTTCCGGTGGATTAGGTACAATGGGATTTGCTTTACCAGCAGCAATTGGTGCTAAATTGGGTAATCCTTCTAAAACAGTTGTAGCGATAATTGGTGATGGTGGTTTCCAAATGACAATTCAAGAATTAGGTACTATTTTACAATTTAAGATTGATGTTAAAATATTGATTTTGAATAATAACTTCCTAGGAATGGTTCGTCAATGGCAAGAATTGTTCTTCGAAAAACGTTACTCGTTTACAGATATTGTGAATCCTAATTTTACGCAAATCGCGAAGGGATACGACATTGAAGCATTAAAAATTGACCAACGAACAGAATTGAGCGAAGCATTGGATACTATGTTATCCAGTAAGGCGGCTTATTTATTAGAAGTTGTTGTAGAGCAAGAAGAAAATGTATTCCCAATGGTAGCAACAGGTGCTTCTGTGTCTGAAATTCGTTTAAAATAAGAGAAGATGGAAAATAACACATACAATATATCCGTATTTACAGAAAATAGCGTGGGGATGTTGAATCGCATCACGATTATTTTTACACGTAGAAACATTAATATCGAGAGCATTACAGCATCGGAATCTGAAATTGAAGGAATTCATCGTTATACCATTGTTGTAAACGAACCTAAAGAAACCGTTCGTAAAGTGGTATCCCAAATTGAAAAACAAATAGATGTGGTAAAAGCATTTTATCATTCAGATGATGAGGTAGTTTACCAAGAAATCGCTTTGTATAAATTACCAACGATTGCATTAGCAAGTGGGGGAGATGCAGAACGTATTGTTCGTGCACACCATGCGCGTATTTTGACGATCGAATCTGAATTTACCATTTTGGAAAAAACAGGATATCCAGATGAAATCAAAGCATTGTTCACCGAGTTGAAACCATTCGGTTTATTAGAATTTGTACGTTCTGGACGTGTAGCAATTTCTAAACCAATGAAAACGTTGGAAGAGCATATAGAAGATATGAATAACGAGAAAATCATTTTATAATAATCAGTATGGCAAATTATTTTAACTCTCTATCATTAAGAGAACAATTAAACCAATTAGGGGTTTGTGAATTTATGGATATCAATCAATTTGCTGATGGCGTGAACGCGTTGTTAGGAAAGAAGATTGTAATCGTAGGATGTGGTGCTCAAGGCTTGAATCAAGGGTTAAACTTGAGAGATTCTGGATTAGACGTAAAATACGCATTACGTAAAGATGCCATTGAAACAAAACGTGCTTCTTGGAAAAATGCTACTGAAAATGGTTTTGAAGTTGGAACGTATGAAGAATTAATCCCTTCTGCTGATTTAGTTATCAACCTAACTCCAGACAAACAACATACAAGTGTGGTGTCTGCGGTTATGCCATTGATGAAACAAGGGGCGACATTATCTTACTCTCACGGGTTTAATATCGTTGAAGAAGGAATGCAAATTCGTAAAGATATTACCGTGATTATGGTAGCACCTAAATGTCCTGGAACAGAAGTACGTGAGGAGTACAAAAGAGGATTTGGTGTTCCTACCTTAATCGCTGTTCACCCAGAAAATGATCCGGAAGGAAAAGGATGGGAATGGGCGAAAGCGTATGCTGCTGGTACTGGAGGCCACAAAGCGGGGGTATTGAAATCTTCCTTTGTTGCTGAAGTAAAATCGGATTTAATGGGTGAGCAAACCATCCTTTGTGGTGTATTGCAAACTGGTTCTATTTTATCCTTTGATAGAATGGTAGAATTAGGAGTAGAGCCAGGTTATGCTGCTACTTTAATTCAATACGGTTGGGAAGTGATTACTGAAGCATTGAAACACGGTGGAATTACAGCAATGATGGATCGTTTATCAAATCCTGCGAAAATCAAAGCATTTGAAATTTCAACGGAATTGAAAAACATCATGCGTCCGTTGTTCCAAAAACACCAAGACGATATTATGAGTGGTCATTTCTCTCAAACAATGATGTTGGACTGGTCGAATAATGACAAAGATTTATTGACTTGGAGAGCTGAAACGGGAAATACTGCTTTTGAAAAAACAGAAGCAACTGCGAAAATCAGTGAGCAAGAATTTTTCGATAATGGTTTATTGATGGTTGCATTTGTAAGAGCAGGAGTTGAATTAGCGTTCGAAGTGATGGTAGAAACGGGTATCAAAGAAGAATCTGCTTACTACGAATCATTACACGAAGCACCGCTTATCGCAAATACAATTGCTCGTAAGAAATTATTCGAAATGAACCGTGTAATTTCTGATACAGCAGAGTACGGATGTTACTTATTTGATCATGCTGCGAAACCATTATTAGCAGATTTCATGAAAACCGTTACTGCAGACTTGATTGGTAAAAACTTCAACGAAGGAAAAGACAATGGCGTTGATAATAAAGAAATTATTGCGGTAAACAAGGTACTACGTTCTCATACAATTGAAAAAGTAGGAGAGGTATTACGTGCAGCAATGTCTGATATGAAAGCGCTGAATGAATTATAAATTAGAATTTATGAGTTATGGGTTAAATCATAATCCATAACTCATCATTCATAACCTCCCAAAATGGTCACACTACAACACATACAACAAGCGAAAGAAGTATTAGAAGGCGTTGCTTATGTTACTCCTTTGATGCGCAGTATGACATTGTCTGAAAAATTTCAAGCAAATGTTTTATTAAAACGCGAAGACTTACAGTTAGTACGATCTTATAAATTACGTGGTGCATATAACAAAATGTACAACCTAACCGAAGAACAGAAAGCGAAAGGAATTGTATGTGCAAGTGCTGGAAACCATGCGCAGGGAGTTGCTTATTCGTGTATGCAATTAGGGATTAAAGGCACGATTTATATGCCTTCGACTACTCCAAAACAAAAAATCAGACAAGTAGAGTTGTTTGGTAAATCAATGGTTACGATTGTGTTGGCAGGAGATACGTTTGATGATTCTTACAATGAAGCACAGGCTTTTGGCCAAGCAAACGGATTAACCTTCATTCATCCATTTGATGATCCAATGGTGATTGCCGGACAGGGAACGGTCGCTTTAGAAATTTTAGCGAGTGCAGATGTTCCAATCGATTATCTTTTCGTTCCAATTGGTGGAGGAGGTCTTGTTGCTGGTGTTACAACTGTATTTAAAGCATTAAGTCCAAATACGATCATAATAGGAGTTGAGCCAGAAGGAGCACCTTCTATGAAAACATCGATTGCGAATGGAGTGAATACTACCTTGGATCACATTGATAAATTTGTCGACGGGGCGGCGGTGAAAAGAGTGGGTGACTTAACCTTTGAAATCTGTAAAGATAAAATCAGAGAAGTAGTTACGATTCCTGAAGGAAAAGTGTGTAGTACCATTTTGAGTTTGTACAACGAAGAAGCGATGGTCGTTGAACCAGCAGGAGCGTTGACAATTTCCTCTTTGGATTTTTACAAAGAAGAAATCAAAGGGAAAAATGTGGTGTGTATCGTTTCTGGAAGTAACAACGATATTACGCGTACCGAAGAAATCAAAGAACGTTCTTTGGTCTACGAAGGATTGAAACATTATTTCATGATTCAATTCCCACAACGTCCTGGTGCGCTAAAAGCATTTGTAAACCAAGTGTTAGGACCTGAAGACGATATTACTTATTTCCAATTCTCCAAGAAAAACAGCCGTGAAAGTGGACCTGTGGTTGTTGGTATCGAATTAAAACACAAAGAAGATTTCGACGGTATTTGCAACCGCTTGAAAGAATTGCATTTCACGTATGAATATTTGAATAATAATCCGACGTTGTTTGGGTTGCTGGTGGGCTAGGCTTCGACAAGCTCAGCCTGACACCGGTTCGACAAGCTCAGCCTGACGCATGAGTGGGTGCAAATTTCTTAAATTAAAATTGTCAAGCTGAGCTTGTCGAAGCACAATTTTAATTTTCTCAAAAAAATGTCATGCTGAGCTAATCGAAACATAATTTTAATTTTTCTCAAAAAATGTCATGCTGAGCTTGTCGAAGCACAATTTTAATTTTCTCAAAAAAATGTCATGCTGAGCTTGTCGAAGCATAGACATTTTTTACTATCTTAAATATAAAAAAGATGAGAGAACACTCCTATTTCGTTTATATTTTAGAATGTTCAGATAATTCCTATTACACTGGTGTAACAAACAATTTAGAAAGAAGAATAATAGAACATACCACAGCTTTAAACCCAAAAAGTTACACAGCACAACGTTTACCAGTAAAGTTAGTTTTTCATCAATTCTTTCAAGACATACGAAAAGCTATTGCTTTTGAAAAACAAGTAAAAGGATGGAGTAGAAAAAAGAAAGAGGCAATCATAAATAACAATTGGGAATCATTGATAGCACTTTCAAAAAGTAAAACTATAAAAGTAGACTAATTAATAAGACCTACTTTGTCACACTTCGACAAGCTCAGTATGACAAAAACCTAGTCGAACATATGTCAGGCTGAGCTTGTCGAACACATGTCAGGCTGAGCTTGTCGAACACATGTCAGGCTGAGCTTGTCGAAGCCTAGACCCCCAACACCGCAATCGTTTTTTCGTATTGTTGGATTTTCATGAAATTCTCTCCTATGCTTGCTCCGTTTTAGTTTCAATAGGTATTTTTAATCGTAATGATACCTACATGAAATAATTATAATGGTATTATGATCGATTTTGTACACCAATCGATGTTCTCGATCAATTCTGCGCGACCAATAACCACCTAGGTCATATTTTAGGGCTTCTGGCTTACCAATTCCTTCAAAAGGAGTACGCTGAATGTCTTTGATTAGTTGGTTAATTTTCGATAACATTTTTCGGTCTTCTTTCAACCAAGTAGTGTAATCTTCCCAAGCGTGAGATGAAAAAGTAATTAGCATTAATCTTCAATTAAGTCGTGTGATTGACCTTTTTGAGCTTTAATCTCCTTCATGGATTCATACAAACGGTCTGCATTTTTCATAGAACCAAGTAAATGCATCGTTTCAATCATGGAGTTATATTCTTCCAAGGAAATCAATACCGTACCTTTCCCTTTTCCTCGTTTAATAATCAAGGTTTCATTATTATCTTCAACTTCGTTTAGGTATTTCTTTAAGTCAGTTCTAAACTCAGAATAATTTGCAACTAACATAACGTACTTATTTAAGTACTAATTTAAGTATTTATTTTAATAAATCAAAAATATAAAGGAAATGACAAATCATAGAGTCGAACGTTTTATGTAGTGCTTGTCGAACACATGTCAGGCTGAGCTTGTCGAACATGCCAGACTGAGCATTTCGAACTGAAGTCAGGCTGAGCTTGTCGAAGCCTACCCCTTCAACATACTCTTCAACAACTTTACTTCATCCTCCAACACCGCAATCGTTTTTTCGTATTGTTGGATGAGTTTTTCAGGGAAAGAGTTATGCGATTGTCCAATTGTATTATAATTACCTTCTTGTTTACAATTATTAAAAACATGTTTGTCATCAAACCCTAAAACTTCAATGGGGTCAACACCTAATGCTTTACTTATTTCATTTAATCGATTGATAGTCAATTGTGTCTCTCCAGTTTCAATTTTCGAATAAGCACGTATTGAAAGTCCTAATTGAGTAGCGATGTATTCTTGCGTAACATTTTTTAATTCTCTGATTTGTTTGATTTTAAGTTCTGGATGGTCAATCATTGGAAGTTAATTTAAGAGTTAATAATTCAAAATTAGAATAAATAATGCATTAATTAGAATAATTTAAACTTTTTTTCAATTCATAAAATAATAGATTTATATATCTAATTATAAAATTACAACTTATGTCAAAAGGTCAAAAACAAGGAATATTTGCATTGATTGCAATATTATCAGGAATTTTCGGTATGGCGTCTAGTCAGGAACGGGAAATATCATATATTATAATGGGTGTAGCTTTACTTCTACTTTGCCTGTTCTCAATTTACATGATTTTCGCAGCAAAAGACAAAAGACAAAATACCAATAAATAATATACAAATATTACAATACGATGAAAACACTAGCGGCCCTATTTATAGTTCTTATCGGTTATTCATATAGTCAAAGAAACTATACTATGACTGTTGATAAAATTAACAAGGATTTATATGTATATTATACAGATTTTGAAAACGTTACGTGTTCTGAAGCGAAGCAAATTTGTGCTAATTTGGGGAGCGGATGGAGAATTCCAACTAAGCAAGAAAGCATTTCAATGTGTATCAGAAAAAAAAGATTAAAAATTAAAGATTCTTGGTATTGGTGTAAATCTAATGACACTTCAAATCCTGCATGGAGTTGTGATATGAATATCGGTTCTATTTTTGCAAATTATGGATCAAGTAACACCTGTCATTTTAGACCTGTAAAAGACATGTAAGTAGATTACGTTTATAATCTTAATAAAGATAAAAACCTATGAAAATAATACTTTTCTCTTCACATTAACCTTCAGTATATTCGCATGCCCCGCTGAGCAGGATTTGCAATTAGAAGTGTTCGGAACCTTAAACCAGTATCAAATTTTGTAATATCATCAGCTTTTGGACTTATTTTTAACATTCTGACTGTTAATTATTTAAATATTTAACAGACTTGATTTTTACTTTTATTTCCGCTTCGCTGGATTTGTAATTCTGCTTTAACATAACTATAAATTAACGTAGGAACATTTTTTATAAATGTATTATTAGTTTATAATATTTATACTTCTTTTGAAATTACTTAAGGTAGTATCTCATAAAGTTGACAACCTGATTATAGTATTTTACGAACCAAACCGATGTGATATAATTTTGAAAGGGCATCTTTCACATCAAAATAATCATTTATTCTTGAGAAGTAAGCGACGAAATAAGTTGCTTAATTTCTTTTTCTGAAATAGAATCTTTTTGCTAGTCGTTTCACCTTTTTAGTAAAAGGATCTGTCGCTATTATATTATAACTCATCAAGAAGATCTTTTGCAGATTTTAATTTTTTCTTCCCTTGTTTGTATAATTTTACATCATTAAATGCTTCAGTTAATTGATTCTTGAAATCATTTGAAACCTTTTCTTTTGAGATTATTTCAAATTGAATCTTGAGCGCTTTCGCAATAGCTTTTAAAACATTTAATTCCTCTGTATTTGAAGGGTGAAATAGTACATTTTGCGTTTTCATGGACTGTGTGAATTCGTGTAATATCAAATTAATTAATAATTTTTAGATTTCACAAAGCAGAATAAAAAGGCTTCATTTTATGTTAGTTATACTCAAAAATCCCATCCCAGATTTCGTCCACGCGTTTGATTGCATAAACAATCCGATCTTGTTTGGATAGTTGGTGAGAGTAAATATTTTTTACACGAAATAAATCATACTTTTTACAATAAAGTTTATCTCATATGAAAAATTTTGTATATTTATGTATATTATTTTATGTATAAGAAATGAAAATTTTAAATCGCGAATTATATTTTAAACAAATAGAACCCTTTATAGGTGATTCTTTAGTAAAGGTTTTAATAGGGCAACGTAGAGTTGGAAAAAGTCATTTATTAAAACAAATAAAAGATAAAGTTCTTGAAATTTATCCATCTACACAAATTATATACATAAACAAAGAGGAATACCAATTTGATGGCATTAGAGATTATATTGATCTAATGGAATATCTAGATGAAAGTATCAAAACAGGTAGCAAATATGCATTGTTTATTGATGAAATTCAAGAAATTGATTCATTTGAGAAGGCAATTCGTAGTTTGCAAACTACTGGAAATTTTGACATTTATTGCACAGGAAGTAACGCCTCTTTATTATCAAGTGAATTAGCTACATTATTAAGTGGAAGGTATATTGAAATTCGAGTATATTCTTTGAATTATAAAGAATATTTAGAATTTTATAACACAACAGATAGTGCTCAATCATTTATGCATTATATTCAATTTGGAGGGATGCCTCATTTAATAAATTTAAAGGATGATCCACAGGTATATCGCGACTATTTAATAGGAATTTTCGATTCAATCATTTTAAGAGATGTAGTAAGTAGATACAAGATTCGAAATCTTAGATTTTTGAATGATTTAATTCATTTTATTTCAGATAATATAGGAAGTTTATTTTCAGCAAATCGGATAAGTGATTATTTGAAGTCGCAAAAGATAAATATTCAACCAAAAATCATTTTAGAATACTTACATTATCTACAACAAGTTTTTTTTATTGATGGGGTAAAGCGAAATGAAATAGGGGGTAAAAAAATATTTGAAATTGGTGAAAAATATTATTTTGAAGACATTGGAATGAGAAATGCAATCGTTTCATTTAAACCTCAAGACATAAATAAAGTTTTAGAAAATGTAGTTTATCATCATTTAAAAACAATGAAATATGAAGTTTATGTTGGAAAAATGGGTGATAAAGAAATTGATTTTATCGCTCAAAAAAATGGAAAAAAACACTACATTCAAGTAGCATATTTATTAATTGAACAAACGACAATTGAACGTGAATTTGGTAATCTGGCAAAAATAAAAGATAACTATCCTAAAATGGTAGTTAGTATGGATGAAATTTCTTTATCAAATATGGAAGGAATAGAACATCTTACTATTCGCGAATTTTTATTGACTTTTGTTTAACTAGCTGTAAAACATCATTAATTATACTTAAAAAACCCATCCCAGATACTACACTAAAAATGATTGATTTTTTTTAATAGTTAGAATATTTTTATCACATTTAATTAGAACGTTTTATTATTTCCTTAACATTACATATAAAAGATCTTCCCCCGCTAAGCTGGATTTATAATTCTGCTCAAACATTTCTATGATTTAAGCTAATTCTTTTCTAAAAAAATTAAAATCATTTGCGAAGGCAAAAAAATCAGTAATTTTAGCCGTAATGATTACAAACAGTTGTTTTTTATAATTTTGAAAATTATAAAATTGAAGCACGCGTTGGTGTTTGTTGTACTATTAATTTCGAACTTTTGTACAAAATGATTTTAATTTCTGACATTTTAAACACAGTGAATTACGAAAAATTCATAGGTGATAAAAACCACGCTATATCGAACATTATTTCTATCAAAGATTTCGCTTACGTTGAAGATCAAAGCCAGGTAGTCACTTGGTGTTCGATTAAAAATCAACAAATGTTGAAAGAAATTCAAGCTGGCACCATAATTTGCGATCGTAATACGAATACTGAATATTTAAATTTGAATTCGTGTAACTACCTTTTTGTAGAAAACCCAAGAAAAGTTTTCAAACAGATTTTAGAGCATTTTTTTGTAGAGCACGAGGTAGATTACACCATTCAGAAATCTGCTTTTATTGATCCTTCAGTACAATTAGCTCCGAATGTGAAAATCGGACACAATGTGGTGATTGAGAAAAATGTTGTTATTGGGGATTACACAGAAATAAACCACAACACAGTTATTTTATCGAATACGGTGATTGGAAATCATGTTAAAATTGGTTGTAATTGTACGATTGGTTCCAATGGTTTTGGTTACGAAAAAAATGAAAAGGGTGAAAATGAATTCATACCTCACATTGGAAACGTCATCATCGCAGATCATGTGGTAATTGGTAATAATAATACAATTGATCGAGCCGTTCTTGGTTCTACGGTGATTAATGAATTTGTAAAAACGGATAACCTTGTGCACATAGGTCATGGAGTGAAAATTGGCAGAAACACCTTAATTGCTGCAAGTGCTACGTTTTCGGGAAGTGTAACTATGGGGGAAAACGTTTGGGTTTCTCCAGCTACTACTATTATCAACGATATTAAAATTGGAGATAATGCTTTGTTGGGTTTAGGAACCGTTATTATTAAAAACGTAGAACAAGGAAAAACCATTGTAGGTAATCCAGGAAAAGAAATAGTTAAAAAATAACTAACTCAGTTAAAATTTAACTAAACGAGTTGAAATATGATTTTAATTCGCTCTATTATTTCGAAAGAACTTTCGGAATTCTAAAATAATCTGAATCGTGTTTTGGCGCATTTTTAAGCGCTTCTTTTTGTGAAACGGTTACTTCTGCAATATCTTCGCGAAGTACGTTAATTTCATCTGACATAAAAATCAATGGCTCAATCCCTTCTGTATCTACTTCAGAAAGTTTGTCCATAAAACCGATGATATTTTCCATATCTTGCATGATTTCTTTTTTACTATCTCCCGTAAATTCTAAACGTGCAAGGTGTGCAATGTGGTCAACTGTTTCTTCTGTGATTTTCATATCAAACTGATTTAGTACAAAGATAAGAAGATAGTTTAATTTCTCAACCCTTGATTAATAACATCAAACGCTTCTTGTTTTTTGAGATTGATCGTTTCTTCATCATTTTTATCAATGTAAATAATCTGATGAACAATCACTTCCGCTTTACCAGGTTTAGCTACAGCATTTTTAGTAGAAGGATCAGCAAAAAGTTGATAGTTGTTTAAAAATGAAATAGGAACAAGCGGTACTTTGTGTAATGCGGCTAATTTAAAAGCACCCTCTTTGAAAGGTTGTAATTTAGGCACACATTTCTCTTTGATTCCTCCTTCTGGGAAAATAATAATGGACCAACCATTTTTAAGTGCTTCACTTGCTTGTTTGAAAGATTGTCCTGTTTTGGTTTTGGCTTCCCTGAAAACAGGAATATGTAATTTTTTAAAGAAGGTTTTTACTAGTGGAATTTTAAGTAACTCTGCTTTTCCCAGGAACAAAAAAGGGTGTTTCGGGAAAAGTAAATACATATAAATGATATCTAAAAAAGAAGTATGATTAGCAATGAAAATAACTTGTTTCTCTTTTAGTTGATAGGTGTTTTTAACTGCGATTCTCAAACCCGTGAAGAGACAAAACAATCGTGCCCACGCGACAAAAACAGGAAAAATGGCTTGTTTTTTTTGTTCTGACGTAAGGAAAAATCGAATAGGTAAATAAAAGATTAACAAGGTAATAAAAAAGACAACACCCATGTGAATTCTATAAAGTGTTGACAATAGATTTTTGATTCCTTGTTTCATAATTTGTTTTACGAGGTTTCTAATTTCAAGTTTCAAAAAATGAGTGAATCATATCTTTAAAGAAATCGTTAATTTAGCATCACAATAATTATACCACAAACATGGCACGTGTTTTAACAGGAGTACAAAGTACAGGAAGACCACATTTCGGCAACATCATGGGAGCAATTCTACCAGCGATTGAAATGGCAGCAAATCCTGATAATGAAGCATTTTTGTTTATCGCTGATATGCATTCATTGACACAAATCAAAGATGCAAAAGAGTTACATGCAAATACGATGGCTACTGCAACAGCTTGGTTGGCTTGTGGTCTAGATCCTGAAAAAACATTCTTCTACAGACAAAGTGATGTTCCTGAAACAACAGAATTGACATGGTATTTGATGTGTCATTTTCCTTTTCAACGCTTGAATTTAGCGCATAGTTTTAAGGATAAAGCAGATCGTTTACAAGATGTGAACGCGGGTTTATTTACCTATCCCATGTTAATGGCAGCCGATATATTATTGTATGATGCTGAATTAGTTCCCGTAGGAAAAGATCAGTTACAACATTTAGAATTTACCCGAGATGTAGCCTCTCGTTTTAACCATAAAATGGGGGAAGTTTTTGTTGTGCCAAAAGAATGGATTCAAGATGACACGATGTTGATTCCAGGAATTGATGGTGAAAAAATGAGCAAGTCACGCAATAATTTCATTGATATTTTCTTACCTGAAAAGGAATTGAAAAAACAAGTAATGAAAATCGTGACCGATACGAAAGGGTTGGACGATGAGAAAGATCCAGAAACGTGTAACATTTTTCAATTATACCGTTTGCTAGCTACAGAGGAACAACAAGCATCCATGCGCGAAAATTATAAAACGAAGGGGTATGGCTATGGTCATGCTAAAACAGCTTTATTAGAATTGATTTTGAATCGTTTTGAAAAGGAAAGAGAGCGTTATAATTACTACGAAGCTAATCCGGAAGAGGTAGATGCAATTCTTGCTAAAGGAGCAGAAAGAGCGAGAAAAATTGCACGAGAAACGTTGAATCGAGTTCGTAAAAGTGTTGGATTTTACCCGATGGGGTAGTTTTTTACTCCTCCACATACACCCGATGAACTCTCGGTGAAATGGAAGTCAAGACTTCGTAAGGAATCGTATTCATATTGCTTGCAAGTTGTGTTAGTGTTTGATGTTCCCCAATGATTTCAACATCAGCTCCCACGCGTGTTTGAATGTGTGTGATATCAACCATAATCATATCCATACACACATTTCCAAGAACGGGACATTTTTTCCCTTGTATATATACCGCACCGACTCCATTTCCTAAAGATTTACGGAAGCCATCGGCATAACCAACAGGGATGATTGCAATGGTAGTTTCTTCATTTGCAATAAATTGACGATTGTATCCTACACTTTCACCAATGGTCAACTTTTTAACTTGAGAGATCACACTTTTCCAAGAAATGACTTGTTTGAGTTGATCAGCAATTATAGGATTGGAAACATAACCATACATTCCGATGCCAATGCGAACCATATCAAAATGAGCGCTAGGGTAACTTCCTATTCCTTCTGTATTTGCAAGGTGTTTGATAAACGGATAACTTATTTTGGGTTCCAATTCCTCACAAATCGCGTTAAAGCGTTGAATTTGTTCTTTTGTATAACTTGGATCTTGTTGGTTGTCCGCATCTGCTAAATGACTATACACACTTTTGACGCGAATTTCAGGTTGCGCTTGTAGAACTGAAACGATTTTATTGATGTCGTTTTGCTCAAATCCCAAGCGTCTCATTCCTGTATCGAATTTTAAATGAACAGGATATTGTTCTCTTTCGTTTAAAATTAAAGCATGAATAAATCCGTCTAACATTTCGAACGAATAGATAGAAGGTTCCAATTCGTATTTGATGATATCATCAAATCCTTCCTCTTCAGCGTTCATTACTAAAATAGGTAAAGTAACTCCATTGCGACGCAGTTCTACTCCTTCATCTGCATAGGCTACCCCTAAATATTCAATACCTATTTTTTCTAAATACTGTGCAATTTTCACTGCTCCAGAACCATAAGAAGAGGCTTTAACCATTGCGAGCATTTTACAAGTGCCAGGAATCAATTGTCTGAAAACATCAATATTATGTTTAACTCCAGAAAGGTTGATTTCCAGTCTTGTTTTGTGTTTTTTAAGGGTAAATAATCGTGCTATACGCTGTAAATTAGAGGACCTCGTACCCTTTATTAAAACCGTACAGTCACGAATTTCAGCCAATGGTGGAATTTCATTATTGTGTATAAAATAAACACCATCCAATCTGAATCGATTGATAATGTGGGTAATCTCTTCTTGTTGGTAAGGTTGTAACCCGTCCGTAGCGAGAATAGCAATGCGTTTTTTTCCTAACGATATACTTAATTGGTATTCCAAGGAATGAACCAATGCATCAAGGTCCATATTATAGGCATCGTTGATGATGGTTGTGTTGTTTATTCCTTCAAATGTTTCCATTCGCAATGCTAAACGAGGTAAATCATCAATGCGATTTTTTAATGTTTCATCAGAGATGGAAAGGAATTTTGCAACGGCCAACGAGATACATAAATTATGTTGGCTAACAACATCTTTAAAGGGAGAAATTGCTAAAAAAGAACTAAAATCTTCGTCTTTTATTTCTTCTCCTTTTATTTTTTCAATAATACTGTTTGACAATTTGATAGATTGATGAAACCACGTTTTTTTTACTGAAGTAAACAAACGTAACTTTTCATTCAAATGACTTTCCTTACTAATAAATCCCTCCGAATGCGCACTACCAAATGAAGTGAAAACACCATAATCGGGTTGGATCATTTCCATTAATTTTTCCATTTCATTGGGTTCTGAAATGCCCGCTTCAATGAAAGCAATTTTATGTTGGTGCCCCATTTCTAATAACGATAAGGCAACGCCTAACTGAGAATTGAAACTCTTGGGACTTCGAACAACAAGCATCGAATCAGATACCAAATGATACAACCATTCTTTTACCGTTGTTTTACCAGCACTACCCGTAATGGCAATCAGTGGATAATGAAATTGTTTACGGTAATTTTTGGCTAATAATTGCAAGGCAGAAAGCGGAGAAACCACCTGAAAAAAACAAGCATCTTTATAATCAAATTCATCATCAAAATGTTGATTGACAACAAATAAACGTATTCCTTTTTTGTATGCTTCTGCTATGTATGTATGTCCATCTCGGTAAGAACCTTCCAATGCAAAAAAAATCGTTTCGTTTGGTTCCGTTATTTTTCGAGTATCGTACGCAATACGCTGAATAATACCCGCAGGCGTTGAGCCTTTCATCTCGGATTGGGTCCAGTTTTTAAAATCGGCTATGGAAAGGTGTAGTTGCAAAGCTGTAATTGTAGACTATAAAATTAAACATTTATGTTTGTTATTTAAGAATATCGTCGATTCAATTTATTTTATTAATTTTAAGTAACCAAGATGATAACAAACCGATTTTTAAGAGATTATATTTATGAACCAAGACATTAGGTGGGAACAACGTTTTCAAAATTTCACTCGTGCAATTACCTTATTAAAGGAAATAGAAACTTTAGAAATCGATAAAATCTCTTTTTTGGAAAAAGAAGGAATCATACAACGTTTTGAATTTACATTGGAACTTGCTTGGAAAACGTTGAAAGACAAGATGGAATTTGACGGAATTTTGCTGGATAAAATTTCTCCAAAAATGGTATTGAAAGAGGCCTATCAGGCTAAATACATAAATGACATAGATACTTGGTTAAAAATGATTAACGATCGAAATCTGGTTAGTCATACGTATGATTTTGAAACTTTTGAGTTAATAATACCATCGATTCAAAAGAATTATATTTCGGTATTAAATGATTTGTATTTATCTTTAATTAAAGAATAAATTTATCAAATGAACCATTTCGGATTAAAAGCAGAACAATTTGATATTCTTTCGAATATTTTCGGTTCAATTCCGAATGTACATTCCATTTATATTTACGGTTCAAGAGCAATGGGTACGAATAAAGATCGTAGCGATGTAGATTTGGTTTTAATGGATAATCAGGTTGACCGATTTACCTTGGGTAATTTAATTTTTGAAATTAACAATAGTGATTTTCCATATACAGTAGATTTACAAAATTTCAATACGCTAAAAAATCCAGATTTAATCAAGCATATTCAAACTCACGGAAAATTGTTTTATTCAAAATAATTCCACTTTCAACATTTATCAATCAATAACTTTCCAACGGATTTATCTGAAACACCTTATAAAGTCCTTATTTTCGTTATCTTAAAATTTAAAATTCATTCATAGCGCGTATTATGGAAGAGAAAGCGAAAAAAAGTAAAGTAAAATCGATTTTAAAGTGGACCGGAATTTCACTGGGTATATTGATTATCATAGGTATCACTATTCCGATTATTTTCAAAGATGACATTAAAGAAGCCGTTCTAAAAGAGGCAAATAAGTCCTTGTTGGCTGATGTTGAATTGAAAGATTTCGATTTGACCTTTATTTCTTCGTTTCCTCATATTACCGCAAAATTAGAGGGATTAAAAGTTACCGGAAAAGACAAAAATTTCAAAGGAGTAGTGCTTGCTAGTATGGAAAGTTTCGAAGCGCACCTTAATTTTTGGAGTGTAGTTGGTGGTGATAAAATGGAGGTAGAAGCCATTACGTTGAATAAACCTGCTTTCGATGTGCGTGTTTTAAAAGATGGTACTGCAAACTATAACATTGTAAAACCAGACTCAATCAAAACACCCGAAGAAAAAGAAGAACCTTCTGCATTCAAATTAAGTCTGAAAAAATACGAAATCAACAATGCGAATATTCGTTACGATGATGCAAGTATGGATCTATTTACCGATATCAAAAACTTGACACACGTTGGAAAAGGAGATTTAACTGCAGATGTAATTGATTTCGAAACGACTACTTCGATGGATGCTTTTACATACGAAATGGATGGAATGTCGTATTTGAGTGAGGTTAAAACGAATTTTGTTGTGAATCTATTGATGGAGTTCACAGAGAAGACTTCTAAATTCACCTTGAAAGAAAATACCTTCGAATTAAATGCGTTAAAATTCTCGTTAGATGGTTTCTATGAAATGTTGGAGAAAAAAGACAATATGGATTTGAAATTAAACGCTTCGGAAGCAACGTTCAAAGATTTCCTTTCTTTAATTCCTTCTTTCTACAAATCTGGGTATGAAAATATGGTGACAAACGGAACCTTGGCTATGCACGCAAAAGTGAAGGGTGTTATGGACGACAAAAATATGCCAGGTTGGGATGCTGGAATTGAGGTGAAAAATGCTTCTGTTCAATACCAAGGTCTTCCTCAATCGATTAAAAACATTGCTATTAAAGCAGGTTCATCTTTTGGAGGTGGTGAAAATATGGACTTGATGAAAGTAGATGTAGATAAATTTCACGCTGATTTTGCAGGAAACGTATTAGACCTTGTATTAAAAATGCGTAACCCAATGACCGATCCATTGATTGATGCAAATGTAAAAGCGAAAGTGAATTTAGCAACTTTGGGTCAAGTGATGCCAATGGCTCCAGGGGAACAATATAAAGGAAAATTAAATGCGGATATCGCTTTAAATGGAAGAATGAGTACTATCGAACAAGAACGTTACGAAGAGTTTAAAGCAGATGGTTTGATTGAATTGATGGATGTACTTTACAAATCAGTGGATTTACCAGCACCTGTTCAGGTTAGCAATATGAAATTACATTTTACACCAAAAAATTTACGTTTAGAAAATTTAATGGCAAAAATGGGGGCTAGCGATTTCAATATGAATGGAACGATAGATAATTATTTGGCCTATGTATTTAGAAATGAATTATTAAAAGGAACGTTTAATTTCAATAGTAACACCTTAGATTTAGACGCTTTGATGGGTACTTCTACAACTACAACGCCTGCACCAACAGCTGAACAAACACCAACTTCATCAGAGCCATTTTTAATTCCGGATAACCTAGATGTTACCCTAAATATGGACGTGAAAACGATAAAATACAACGGAATTTCCATTCAAAATACCAAAGGTTCGGTAGGTTTAAAAGAAGAAGTTGCTTCGTTGAATAATTTAAAAATGAATGTATTAGGAGGAACAGTTGGGTTAGATGGTTCGTATAACACACAAAATCATCAAAAACCAGCGTTGAATTTTAGTTACAATATTCAACAAATTGCCATTGCTGATTTAGCGAAAAACTTCGTTACAATCGAAAAATTAGCACCGATTGCAAAATATGCCAAAGGTAAAATTTCGACTTCATTTACGATGAAAACGATTTTACAACCCTCTATGGAACCAGTTTACAGCACATTAACTGGAAATGGTGATATTGCATCAAATGAGATTTCGATTTCTGGATTTGAGCCATTGAATAAATTGGCAAATGAATTGAATATGCAGAAATTAGCGACGCAAACATTGCGAGACTTTAAGGCAAAATTCAAATTTGAAAATGGAAAAATTTCCTTGACACCATTCACCGTGAAATTAGGAAAAATCAACACAGATGTTTCAGGTTCAACTTCTTTTGAACAAGATATGGACTACAAATTGATGTTGAATATTCCACGTGAAGAAATTCCTGCATCTGCGTTAAAAACAGTAGAAGAAGGACTTAAAAAATTGAATAATTTACCGATTAAATTGAAATTAAAAGAATTGCCAGCAATCATTCCTGTGCCTGCTTCTATTACTGGAAAAGTAACAAAACCAGTGGTGAAAGTTGACTTAAAAGAGGCGATTGGAAAATTAACAGGTAACTTAAAAAATTCGGTGAAAGATGCAGTTAATCAAGCGAAAGATTCGGTAAAAACAGTAGTAAAGCAAAAAGTTACCGAGAAAGTAAACGAAGTTAAAGAAGACCTAAACAAGAAAAAACAAGAAGCCATTGCCGAAGCACAACGCCAAGCTGATAAAGTAAAAGCCGAAGCGAAACGTGCTGCTGACGCCGTAAGAGCCGAAGGAAACAAACAAGCCGATGCCTTAGTTGCTGAAGCAGGAGGAAATCCAATTAAGAAAAAATTGGCTGAGACCGCTGCTGCGAAAATTCGTAAAACGGCCGATGATAAAGCAAAAAAAATAGAACAAGAAGCCAACCAAAAGGCGGATGATATTATGAATAAAGTAAAAAACAATTAATATAACATCGATATGAGACTTCAAAACTTAATAATATTATCTCTATTCGTTATAACGAATACTTTAATTTTTTCTCAAAAGTCATCTTTAAATGTTAAACAATTTACGCTTGAAAATGGGTTAACGGTCTATCTAAATCCAGATAATAACGCAAATAGTACTTACGGATTGGTTGTGATCAAAGCAGGGAGCAAAAATGATCCTTCCGATGCAACAGGTTTGGCACATTATCTTGAACATTTGTTGTTTAAAGGGACAACAGAATTGGGGACTACCAACTATGAAAAAGAAAAACCATTTTTGGATTCCATTGTATATTACTACGATTTATTAGGAAAAACGAATGATAATACTGAACGCAAAAGAATTCAAAAGTTGATTAATAATCAAAGTGTTCAAAGTGCTAAATACGCAAACCCAACAGAGTTTGATAAATTGATTAAAAGCATAGGTGGGACTGGTTTGAATGCTTTTACTGCAACGGATATGACGGTTTACCACAATGCATTTCCAGGTGAGCAAGTAGAGAAATGGGTAGAACTTTATGCTCATCGTTTTCACAAACCTGTTTTTAGATCGTTTCAATCTGAATTAGAAGTGGTATATGAAGAGAAAAATAAAGGGATGGATAATCCGTATCAATCTTTGTATGAGGAGGTGAATAAAAAGTTATTCAAATACCATCCGTATGGAACGCAAACAACAATTGGAACCACTGAACATTTAAAAAATCCATCACTAACTAAAATGTATCAATTTTTTAATGATTATTATGTTCCTAATAATATGGCGATTGTGCTTTCTGGAAACTTTGATCCAATTTCTGCTAGAAAAGCAATTGAGACCTATTTTTCAACACTGGTAAAAAAAGAAATTCCTCAATTTCCAAATCATAAAGTTTCAACTTTTGAAAAACAGGAAGTGTTAGAATTGAATTACACACCTATTAATTATGGTTTAGTTGCTTATAAAACATTTCCAAAAGGAGATAAAGATGAATTAGGATTTGAATTATGTAATAAATTGTTATTGAACGAGTCTCAAACAGGGATTTTAAATCAATTGAAATCGCAAGGAAAAGTTTTATTTATTACTAATGTGAATTTATCATATGCTGATGACGGAGCCTATATGATATCTTATGGACCTAAAACTAACGGACTCTCTTTTCAAGAAGTTGAAAAACAAATCCTTGACGGAATAGAAAAGTTAAAAAACGGAAATTTTTCCGACACTAATTTATTGATTATCAAACAGGAAATTCGAAGAAAAAAATTGCAAGAATTAGAAAGCGAATACAATCGTGCGATGGCTTTAGCAAATCTTTTTACGATGGGAACCTCTTGGGATGAGTATTTAAAGAAAATTGATCGTATTGATGCTATCACAAAAGAGGATATCGTGAAATTAGCACAACGAATTTTTCAAGAAAACCTACTATTTGTTCGTTCTTCGGTAGGAAATTCACCAAAAGAAACGTTGAATAAACCTGGTTTCGAAGCAGTAAAAACGGATCAAAAAACACCTTCTATTTTTGCAGAAAAATTTTTACAAACTAAAATAGAACCTGCACAAATTAAGTACATTGATTATGATAAAGATTGTCAAGTAACTCAAATAGGACCTTTTGATAAATTGTATCAAAATTACAATCCTTACAACGAATTATTTACTTTGAAAATTCAACGTAAAGTAGGTACAGATACACTAAAATATTTAGATTTTTTACCGAGTGTATTTAGTTATGTACATTCCAAAAATTATGATTTACAAACGCTGAAAAAGAAATTTGCAATGCTTGGAATAAATTATCAAGCGGGAGTATCAAACAATCGACTTACTTATACATTTGAAGGGTTTAAATCGAATTTGGAAACAGCGTTACCGGTCATAAATGATTTACTTACAAATCCTATTTTAGATGAGCAATATTTAAAAAATACGGTAGATGCTATTTTAACAAATCGTGTTTCAGAATTGAAAGATCCAACGCAATTGGGTTCTATGTTGTTTAATGCTTCAATTTATGGTGAAAAAGCACCTGCTTTAAGTCGTTTATCTTCTGATGAACTAAAGAATATTAAAACGCAAGATATTGTAAATGATCTATTAAAATCCAATTCGTATGAAACTGTTTGGCATTTTGTAGGAAATCTACCAGTTAAAAAATTAAAAAGTTTGATTTCAAAAGAATTTAAAACTGCATCAACTAAAGGGGTGTTATTGACCAATAAAGAATATAAAAACATTCCTTCAAATACTATCTATTACATTAATGATCCAAAAGCGGTTCAAAGTCAGGTGTTTTATGTATTAAAAACACCGAATTTTAAAGACGAACCAAAAGAAAATGTAAAAGCAGATGCTTTCAATACCTATTTAAGTGATGGATTTTCAGGTTTGCTGATGCAAGAAATACGTGAATTTAGATCATTAGCATATACAACATCTGGTTCATTTAATAAACCTTACTTTGGTAATAGTCCTGGTATTTTTTATGCTTATGTTGGTTGTCAAAGTGATAAAACAAACGATGCTGTACAAGTTCTTGATTCATTGATTCGATTTATGCCTTCCAAACCAGAAAGAATGGAATCAATTAAATTAATGTTGAAAAATTCAAGTGCATCATCCTATCCAAATTTTAGAAGTTTGTCTTCAGCAATCGATTTTGGTAAACAATTAGGGTTTAAACATTCTCCAAAATTGGATGAATATCCTTTGTATGGAAACTTAAATTTTGATGATGTTTATGATTTTTACAAACAAAATATTCAAAATCAACAACACATAATTACTATTTACGGAAATATGAACAATATTGATAAAGAAAAATTGAAAACAATGGGTAACGTTGTAGAGTTATCAGTATCAGATATTCGTAAGAATTAATGGGTTTTAACGTATTATTAGTAGCAATTGGGGGAGCATTAGGTAGTGTATTACGCTACCTAACTTCTTTATTTGTCGCTCATTATTTTTCTGGAAAATTTCCACTAGCAACATTCATAATCAATTTTACAGGTTGTTTTTTGATTGGTGTTTTCTTGCATTTTTCTTTACGCGCAGATGAAAAACTCAAATATTTATTCGTAATTGGTTTTTGCGGAGGCTTTACAACATTTTCCACTTTTGCCAATGAAAATTTACAACTCTTCCAAAATGGAAATTACATATTAGCATTAGGTTACACATTAGCAAGTGTTGTTTTAGGAATCTTGGCTGTTTGGTTAGGTATGGTGGCGATGAGGGCTTACCTATGAATTTGAATTTAATAAACGATAAACCAACTACAAACGAAACATTAATCGAATTAGAAAAGTATTTTAGTGTTGAAACCGTGAATTAATAACATTTCCCTCCTTGAATAAGGATTAAGGGAGGTGTAATTTTAAAAAATCACAACAATCTTTTCAAATACAGCTGTATCGTATTTTCTAGCCCTAAATAAATTGCATCTGAAATCAATGCGTGTCCGATGGAAACTTCTGCTAGATTTGGAATTTTTTCTTTGAAAAATGCTAAATTTTCAAGGCTTAAATCGTGTCCTGCGTTTATTCCTAATCCTAATTCGTGAGCTAAATTAGCAGCTGCTACATAAGGCGCAATTGCTTCCTCTCGGTTGATAGGGTAGTGTTCTGCATAAGGTCCTGTATATAATTCGATGCGATCTACTCCCGTTTTTGCAGCGTATTCAATATTTTTCAGGTTGGTATCAACGAAAATAGAGGTACGAACTCCGTATTTTTTGATTTCAGTTATGATGTTTCTTAAGTTTTCCAAATGGGTTTCTGTATCCCATCCAGCATTCGAAGTCAATACGTGTGGAGGATCAGGAACCAACGTCGCCTGTGCAGGTTTCAATTCAGCAATTAAATTCATATAACGCTCATCAGGATAGCCTTCAATGTTGTATTCGGTTGTAACTACTTTCGAAAGATCGTAGGTGTCTTGTGTGGTAATATGTCTTTCATCGGGTCGAGGATGTACTGTAATTCCTTGTGCACCAAAACGCTCACAATCAATGGCAACTTGAACTACATTCGGTGTATTTCCTCCTCTTGCATTACGAATAGTCGCTATTTTGTTGATGTTGACGCTTAATTTTGTTTCCATAACCACGTTTTTTAACCGATACAAAGGTACAATTAATATTCTCTCTACCTTTGTCTTGTTACATTTCGTAAGATGGTAAGTTTAGTTATTCAATTGCTAATCTTACAATCTTAAATCTGTAATTTTTTAATCTTCTAATTTGTAATTTATTCGTATGAAATTCGCAACAAAAGCAATTCACGCAGGGGTTCACCCAGATGAAGCAACAGGAGCAATAATGACACCGATTTATCAAACGTCAACGTATATACAAGATGGTGTAGGAGGACATAAAGGATATGAATATTCTCGTACGTTAAATCCTACGCGTCACGCATTAGAAAAGAACATTGCCGCTCTTGAAAACGCTCGTTTTGGTGCTGCTTTTGGTTCAGGTTTGGCAGCGATTGATTGTGTGGTGAAGATGTTGAATCCGGGTGATGAGGTAATTCAACTAATGATTTATATGGTGGTACATACCGTTTATTTACAACGATTTTTGCTAAATATGGAATTAAGTTTCATTTTGTAGATATGTCAAATCCTGCAAATATTGAAGCATTTGTTACTGAAAAAACAAAGTTGATTTGGGTAGAAACACCAACCAACCCGATGATGAATATCATTGATATCGAAGCAGTAGCTCAAATTGCAAAAAAAGCAGGGGTAATGTTAGCAGTTGATAACACATTTGCAACGCCGTATTTACAAACTCCAATCGATTTAGGTGCCGATATCGTAATGCATTCAGCAACGAAATATTTAGGTGGACACTCGGATGTAGTAATGGGGATTTTAGTTACTGATAACGAAGAAATTTCAAAAGAAATGTACCGTATACAAAATTCTACAGGAGCAGTTACAGCACCTATGGATTCGTTTTTGGTTTTGAGAGGGATTAAAACCTTGCATTTACGTGTACAACGTCATTGTGAAAATGGAGAAAAAGTTGCTCATTTCTTGGCAACGCATCCAAAAGTTGACAAAGTGTACTGGCCAGGATTTGAAACGCATCCAAACCACGATATTGCGAAAAAACAAATGCGTGGTTTCGGGGGAATGATCTCATTTTCTTTGAAAGGAAATAAATTAGAAGACGCCCACAAAATCGTGAAAAAAGTGGAGATTTTCGCTCTTGCAGAATCGTTAGGGGGAGTTGAATCGTTGGTTGGTCACCCAGCAACAATGACCCACGCATCTATCCCGAAAGAAGAACGTGAAAAAATTGGAATTGTAGATTCTTTAATCCGTTTGAGCGTAGGGATCGAAGATGCAGATGACTTAATCGCAGATTTGGAACAAGCGCTTCGATAATTTTAACTCGAAGCGAGATCTCTTTGTCGCCTTATTTTTAGAAAGAAAGAAACGTACTGAAATTCGGGTACCACGAGGAAGCACGAAGTGATCACCGAAGTGGTCGAGATTTCAGAAGTGGTTTGAATTGCTAAAAATACAGCGACGAGTTTTCTTTTGGTTCTTTTCTTTTGCGGAAAAAGAAAAGAATAGATTATTTAGAAATCACCACCTCATATGAAAACTTCACACTTTTCTTTTCACCAGCTTCCATTTTTAAATCCCACGTAAGTTTTCCTTCTTTTTCGTCAATTTTCGCATTGTTGTTATCAAAACGCTCTATTTTGATAGCATCACGGTTTGATAATGGATATTGGTCCTCAATTTTTACAGTAATAGATGCATTTTTATTGTTTTTCACTGTGATTTCGTTAGTAACATTCTCTTTCGCACTTCCAAACAACTTTTTATCTGTTTTCATGCGTTTGCTATCGTAGTTAACTACAATTTGTTTGTCTCTTCCTAACGAAATTTCTAAGGTATCAGATACAATGTTTTTATCGATATTTGTTTCACCTACGTAGTTTCCTTGATAGAAAATATTTGATTTTCCAGGGATTAAATTTAATTGCGTCCAGTTTGTGATCGATGCATATAAGAATGCGTCTTTATCTAGTTTTGGTACGATGTAATATGCATAGTTAACTGGTACATCTATTTCATTAATTTTAACCAAATAGTCTTCACCATCAGAATTGATTGAGTAGGGGATTTCAATAGGATATTCTTTGCTAATCACAGAGTTTGACATAAGAATTTCTGGGCTGAGTGAAATGCTTTTCAAATCTTTAGAACTTGCAGCCGACATATCAGCTCTGGAAGCCATCGCAGCAGCTCCTCGTACTTTTATTGCATCTAAATTACCTTCATAACTTGCATTGGATAAAGACATTTGTGTTGCCTCTAAATCTCGTTCGTTTTGTCCAAGAACTAAATGTATGTTATTGATTTTATCTTTATTAATGTAAACGTATTGATTTGATACAGATTCTCTTCCTTGGTATTCTGCACTTACATAGTAATTTCCTTCTTTCAAAGGTTTGATAGCAAATTGACCGTTTTTATCCGAGACTAAATGCGCTACTTCTTGTTTATTAAAGTCATAGATTGTTATTTGTGCAAATTGAACACCATCGCCCAAACTAGATACTTTTCCTTGTAATGCACCATAGCTACTTTCTGCGCTTGTGTTTTTTTGCTCATAACCTCCTACATACCATGGGATCAAGATTGGTTTTTTACCGCTTAATGACGGGTCATAACTGGAGAGTTTCAATTGAACATTTTTCCAATTTTCGCCAGTTGACTGAAATACATTGGCATTGTATTTTATGGTCAAAGGTTTGTTTATTTCGTCCACACGAAAGTCATACGTTGGTTCCCAACCAGCATTGGAAGTGAAGTAGGAAAAAGTTAAGTTTCCATTAAAGAAATTATCACATTCGACAGAAACTAAAATTTCTGAATAGGTTTTTATTTTTCGACTTCGTAGTTCATTCAGTTTTTGGTAAATATCTTGTTTGTCATCTACCATTTTTTCCAAAGAAGCTCTTAATTGTAAGGTATTTGCTTTGATTTCATTCAAACGAGCACGATAATAAATGGCTGCCTCTTTGATTTCAGCTACACTAGAACCAGCACCGTTTTTATTTAGGTTACTATTATCTAGTAACAACTTTTCTTCTAGTTCATACACACTTATTTTATTTTGAACATCTTCAATGGCGATATTTTTAGCTTTTAACTGTTCTTGAACTTGTTTGATTTCTTGGTCTTTTTTCAATTGTCTTTGGAATTCCAAACGGTGTTTTACTGACAGTACTTCACAATTTGCCATTCCATTCACTTGAATAGAATTTTTGTCAATTCCCTGAGGTAGTTGTTCTAACACAACAAAATGTTTTCCTTTATTAAAAGTTACATTACTTGTTCGAAATACTTGTGCTCCAGAGAAATATAAGGTTACATTTTTTACAGAAGATTTCACTCGTAAGGTGTCAGTGGCTAAACTTTGTCCAGCTAAAACGAATACAAAAAATAAAAAAAGTAGATTTAATTTCATAAAGTAAGATTAATGAGTTGCTAATTTAAACATTCTTTATCAGTAACGATTTAGTTGTAAAAATATTACCAACTAATCTTACAATAGGGTAGTTGTTTTAACTTTTTTTACAAATAGATCGATGTTATAAATAGATATATTTATGCAATATTATTTTCATTATGAAACTTATTGTCATTTCTCTGATAACTTTTTTAGCTTATGTGCCTACAAACCTATATAAATTGAAAGTAGAGGTTATTGGCTTGCGATCAAATAAGGGACAAGTGATGATGGCACTTTATAGAGATATCGATGAATTCCCAACCAAAAAAGGCAGGTATAAACATTTAATACTTACTCCTCATAACCATGTGGCTACAGGTGTATTTGAGGATTTACATCCAGGAAAATATGCGGTAGCAGTTATTTTGGATGAAAATAAAAGTTTCGATATGGATAAAAATATGTTTGGTTTTCCTTTGGAACAATACGGTTTTTCAAACAATGCCCGAGAACAATTTAGCGCACCTTCCTTCCAAAAAGCATCTTTTGAAATGCATACCGATCGAAAAATTCAAATCAAGATCGAGTAAAGACTTTATTTTATTCCTAAACACTAACAACTTTAGTCTTTAGTCTTTAGTCTAATGTCTAATGTCTTTTTGTCTTTTGTCTAATGTCTTTTGTCTAATGTCTAATGTCTACAGTCTTAAACCCCTCCCTCTTTATGCTTTTCAATACTTAAAGTCAACTCAATAAAGTCTTCAACGGATAAACGTTCTGGTCTAATTTCTAAAAAGCGACTTTCAAAAGGTCTTCCTTCCAAAAAGGGTTTGATTGAGTTTCTGATCATTTTACGACGCTGATTGAAACAGGCTTTCACTACTTGGAAAAATAACTTTTCGTTACAAGGCAAAGCATCACGTTTGTTTCTCGTTAAGCGTATAACACCTGATTTTACTTTGGGTGGTGGATTGAATACATGCTCGTCAACTGTAAAACAATATTTTATATCATAAAAAGTTTGTAGTAACACACTGATGATTCCGTAGGTTTTAGTCCCGGGTTTTTCAGCCACTCGTTCAGCCACTTCTTTTTGAAACATTCCCATGATTTCAGGGATTTGATTGCGGTATTCCAAACAGCGGAATAAAATTTGAGAAGAAATGTTATACGGGAAATTACCAACTACCGCAAATGGCTCATTTCCAAAATAATTAGCCAAGTTTACTTTTAAAAAGTCAGCTTCGATAATTCGTTCTCCTAACGCTGGAAAATGCTCCTGTAAATATGGAATTGAATCACGATCAATGTCCATTACCCACACTTCATTTTCCGTTTTTTCCAATAAATAAGTAGTTAAAGCCCCCATTCCCGGACCAATTTCTAACACTCGATGGCAATCCATATGAGAATCAAATTGATCAGCGATGCGCTTACTTACATTTTTATCAATTAAAAAATGTTGTCCAAGGTTTTTCTTTGCTCTAACCGACATTCGGATGGAATTGTTCAATCACATTCAAAATCGTACGAAAAGCAGCAAATTTTCCTGCATACCTGTCCGTATGTTCTTTCTGTAAACGAGGTGCATGCGTACTTTGGTATTCTTCATACACTTCTTGTGAAGGACTCAAGTACATTACTGAGTAGGTAACTCCACCTTCTTCTTCTCCGTGAATACGAGAAATTTTTCCTTCGATAAAACAACCTGTATTAATTACATCTGGAATGTGTGTAGAACGCATCCATTGTAACCAATCTTCCTGAATTTCAGGATCTATGCTAACGGTAACATTGTAAAGTATCATAATTACAAAGTTAGGTAAAGATTTAGCTTTTAGAAATTTTTTAAGGTATAATTAAACTTTTGTGATTTTAATTAGTCAAACAATCAAAAAGACAGTAATTCAAAGATTTAGTTTAATTTTGAAATAATATTTATCCCATGAAAAAAGCATTACTAATAATTTGTATATCAATTGGAAGTTTTTCTTTTAGTCAAAACAATGAAGGAAGACCTAAGCTCAAACTAGAATTGCGTTCCAATGCAAAAGATGAGGTAATTACTCGTATTGATAACGATAAAAAAGAGCAACGTATTGAATTGAGAAAAGAACAAATTCAAGAACGAATTTCACGTAAATTGGAAAGAAAACACGAAAGACCTCATTTTGATAATGGTAATAGGCATGATAATGAAAAAACACGTGAAATCAACAAAGAAAAGGTAAGAGAGCTTCGTGAAAAACGCAGAGAAATTATTAGAGAACGCAGAAATGGATAAGAAGATGAAAAATTGGATAGGCACTTTTTTTTGTTTTTTGAGTGTTTCCTTATTTGCTCAATTTACAAATGCAGATTTTGAACCAGCTTTAAAATTTGTAAAAGATAAACAACAAGCCAAAGCAATAGAAACGTTGTTGCAGCTTGAAAAAACAAAAGGTCCATCTGCTGACCTTTATTTTTATTTAGGAAATTCGTATATGGATCTTCAGCAATATGATAATGCATTGATGGCATTTTCGAATGCGATTTTGAAAGATAAAAAATATAAAGAAGCGATTTATAATCGTGCAAATATTTATTATTTCATGAAAGATTATAAAAAAGCGTTGGAAGATTTTGATAATTATATTGCATTAGATACTTTAAAAGGGTTAGCATTTTACGACAGAGGAAATGTATATTTCAAATTAGAGAAATACGAAAAAGCTGAAAAAGATTTCCTTACTGCTGCAAGGTTAAAACCAACGAACGAAGCGGTATTTTTTGATTTAGGGAATACCTATTTTAAAATGGAAAAACTAGAAGATGCGGTAAGAGCATATGATAAAGCAATTCAATTGAATTCGAATATGGCAGGATTTTATTTTAATCGAGCGATTGTTGAATATAATTTAGGTTTTCCTGAAGATGCTTGTGCTGATTTTCAAAATGCAGCAGAATTAGGTGACACTGAGGCTGCTGGTTATATAAAGGAGCTTTGTAATTAAATTAGTATACTATTGAAGATAAATAAATTATTTATTTTTTTTATTTTAATTTGTCAAGGATACCTTTCACAAACTGTGAAGGATACTGTCGTTTCTGATAGTATTGATCCTGTGTATCGTAGGTTACGGCTTGCGTTCAATTATTCGAGTGCAAATACTTTTTTGGGTAAAAAAGATTCTATTTCTATTCCTATTTTAACTCCAACGATCAAATATACCACCTCGAAAGATTTCTTTTATCAATTGAATTTGGTGCATTCGAATACAACAGATAAATTATTCGATCAGTTGGATTTACGTGCTGGTTATAATCACTATTTTAATGATCAATGGAATGCAACGATTTCCTATACACGTTCCTTTTACAGTAAAGCTGTTGATCGATTCAATTCCATTGTCAATAATGATATCAACTTGTATGTTGGCTATGATTGGGATTATGTGTACTCTGCTTTGAGTTTAGATTATACAAGTGGTTCGAAAGCTTATGCTTATACCTATTATGATACACTTACAGGTCCTTTGGGTAAGAAACACATTATAGAGTCTAAAGAGTCAGGGAATCTTAGTGCTAAAGATTTCACGGTTACTTTCATGAATTCGCGTCAATTTTACTTTTACGATCTATTTAATGAAGTCGATAAATTAATCGTTTGTCCTGAAATTGATGTGTATTTTGGAACTCAAAATTCGGTACAACAAAGCAGTACCATAAGAAAATTGGTAAAAGGGAAAAAACAAAAAACGATTACTTCTTCAAATAATACAACTTCTCCTTTTATGGCATATTCATTCAATTTAGACTTGCGTTATGTTTATAAGCGAATCACCTTGAATCTTTCGCCGTATTATACGATTCCTCAAAAAATGGCTTCGGATACCTATGTTCAACAGCCGTTTTTTGTCATGTATGGAGGGCTTTTCTATACGTGGAAATGGGAGAAAAAATAATTTTTCAAAAAAAATGTTTTTAGATTAAACCTTTTATCTTTGGTATAGTCTAATCATTAAATCTTAAAAGTTAAAATATGAAAAAGAACCCTTCATTTATGGTAAAGTCTTTATTTATGGCTGGATTATGTACTGCTTTATTTGCTTGTAACAGACAAACTGTAACGGATGATACCGCTACAATTACCAACGACGATAGCGCTGCTGAAAATGCATTTTATGACATGAAAGTTGCTGGAGATGCTGCAGGTACACAGGAAACATCTAAATTAAAATCCTTTGAGAAAGGATTGAAAGATTCTTGTATCACAGTTAAAGTGATCGATTTTGATTCAATTTCTAAAAAAGGAAAGGTAGAATTGGATTTTGGCTCTACAAATTGTACATGTAAAGATGGTAAACAACGTCGTGGTAAAATTGAAGTAGAATATAAACCTGCTAATACACTGATTGGATCTGAAGTGGTATATACACCAAACCAATATTTTGTGAATGATTATGGAATTTCAGGAAAAAAATCAGTGAAAATAGAAGCACCTTATTCTTGGAGAATCCATGTTGAAAATGGAGTGGTAACTCGACCTGATGGAAAAACAATTACTTGGTCTTCGGATCGCGTGAGAACTATGGTAGCTGGAAAAGGGGATTTAGATCCAACAAATGATTCTTTTGAAGTAACTGGAACTTCATCTGGTAAAAACTCTGCTGGAAATGAATATTCATTCGAAACAGAAACTCCGTTATTATTCTCTTACGGATGTCAATACATTACTTCTGGAAAATTGAAAATCAAACGTTCTGGTAAAAAAGATGCGGTAGTTGACTACGGTGATGGAACCTGTGACGATAAAGGAACAGTGACTGTAGGTACGTGGACTAAAGACATTACATTAAAAGGTAAATTAGCGAAGTAATTTCGCACAAAATCGTTTAAATGAAAACGGCTATCTCTTGATGAGGTAGCCGTTTTTTGATACTTGTCGTCAACTGAAATGTATTAAAATTGTTAACCACCAACAACAAAAAAAACCCTTTTCAAATTCAAAAATCACATTTTTCATTGAACCTTTTAAAACTTCGTGATTATTACGCTCGAAATTTCTTCATTCCTTTTTTCCCTTCGTTTTGGAGTTAAAATCAATCGTAACGATTGGTCATAGGTAAAGTAATTCCATACCCAATTTAAGAAGGTTTGTATTTTGTTTTTCGTTCCGATGAGGGAAATTAAATGAACAAACATCCACACGCACCACGCAAAAAATCCAGCGAATTTCATCGATGGAAATTCTACAACCGCTAAGTTTCTTCCAATGGTTGCCATCGAACCTAAATCATTATAGTTGAATTTCTTCCATTGGGATGAATTTTTTTTATTTAGATTTTTAGCCAATAAACTTGCTTGTTGAATCGCTACTTGTGCTACTTGCGGATGTCCTTTAGGATATGCTTCATCTCCTTGTATTTGAGCCACATCCCCTAGTGCAAAGATATTAGATTCGTTTTCAAGTTGATTGAAAGCGTTTACTGCTAATCGTCCGTTAGGTAGTACATTTTCAGCTGATAGTCCTTTCAAGGAATTTGCTTTAACCCCTGCTCCCCAAATGACGGTTTTAGCGTGAATAGTGGCACCATTGTTTAGTATTAATTTCTCTCCATTGTAACTCGTTACGCGGCAATTTTGAATCAATTTTATGCCTAATTGTTCAAGGTATTCTTTCGATTTTTCAGAAGCGTGTTCTTTCATTCCGGCTAACAATCGGTCTCCGCCATCAATCAGGTAGATTTCCATTTCTTTGAAGTCCAATTCAGGATAGTCTTTTGGAAAGATCAAATTTCGCATATCAGCCAAAGAACCGGACACTTCGACACCTGTTGGTCCGCCTCCTACAATTACAATCGTGAGTAATGCTTTTCTTTTTTCACGATTGGTTTCGAGTAGTGCGTCTTCGAGAGTTTGAAATAAGGTATTTCGAATTACAAGCGCTTCTGAGGTTGATTTTAAAGGTAATACGTTCGCTTCAATTTCAGCATTACCATAAAAGTTCGTCGTTGCACCGATAGAGACAATTAATTTGTCGTAGGATATAGAACCAATATCTGTGTGAACTTCTTGATTAGCAGTATCAATTCCTTCTACTTCTGTCATACGGAAATGTACGTTTTTATTTTTCTGAAATAACTTTCTGAAAGGAAACGAAATGGCACTTGGCTCGAGTCCTGCAGTGGCAACTTGATAAAATAAAGGTTGAAATTGATGGTAATTATTTTTGTCGATTAGAACGACTTGAAATTTTTTGGAAGAAAGGTTCTTTGCCAACTTAATACCTGCAAATCCACCGCCTAGAATAACAACTCTCTCCAAACTACTTTTAGGAACAGACAATTCCATAGTTTGATTTATTAAAGTGAGGTATGAAGATAGTGATTATATAGTTTGTTTAATCACAAATATTCCCAAAAGTTTCTTTGTGAATACCGATTGTTTTTGTTGATTTATGTCACGCTTCGACGGGCTCAGTATGACATAACTAACTTATCAATTGTCAGCCTGAGCTTGTCGAGTATGTCAGCCTGAGCTTGTCGAAGGCTGACTAACTAACGCTTTCTCTTATTTCGAAAAATCCAAATTGTAAGTCAATCCAAACGTAATCGTATGATTGTTTTCCGCTTGATCTAGTAACGTTCCAGAAACTACTTTAGCATTCTTAACAATGTATTGGTTTAAATAACCAGCTTGTACAGATAAAGCTGAATTGAATTTAAATCCTAGCGCACATTGTAAGCGGTTTTGATCGAGAATGTTTGTCCCTATACCTTCTCCAAACCCAAGAAAGACCTCATCATTTACATTTAAAAATAAGGTATTGTTTTCCAAATATTTGTGGTTTATTGGTAAGATCGCCACAAAACGGTAACGGATACGGTTTCTGTAAATTGTACCAGATCGTTCGTAGGTAATTCCTTGTTTTACATAGTTATCCATAAAACGTTGCTCTAGGCGATACCTGTGTTGAATTTCAAAACGACCGATTGTATTTTTTTGATTAAATTGTTGCCAAATACGATGCTCGTTAAATTGATGGTTAACAGGCATATCACCGTATTGAAAGGTGATAATATTTCCGTAACCAATTGTGAAAAATGCGTTCGGATGCATGTGATAATCAATTCCAACACGTAAAAGTGATTGTTGCCAATGTTGGAAATAATCTGCTCTCCGCCATTGGTATTCAGTATGTAAACCAATTTTTGAAGTTAATTTATGATTCCCTTGATAGGTAATCCAAGCATGCTGCTGGTTTGCGATTTCTTTTTGAGCGAAAATTAATTTTGTTGTAAAAACTATGTACAGAAGTAAAAATATTTTTTTCATAATAATTAAAAAGCTTACTTTTTAAGTGCTGAAAATTTGTGGTTTGATTTTGATAAAGGCGTAAATTCCTCAAGACCATAAATGGTAAATGATCCTCCTTCATCTTCAAAATCTTCCTTGATATGATGTAAGTTTTCAATGACTGTATGATCTACTATCTTACAAGTGCTCACATCAAATATTATATCTTCTGTCCTTTTAAAGGTGTCTATCGCCTTTTTAATGCCAATGAAATTACTAAATACAGCACATCCCTTCACTTTAATTATATTGTTTTCAACTACAGTTTTAGCATTAAATAAATGATTTATAGGTGATCCATGGTATAAATGAATAATTAATTTTAAAACAATACCCGCTAAAATTCCAACTAAAATGTCCGTAGAAAGGGTTACAAATATGGTTACAATGAAAATGGCCATCTGTTCGGCACCTATTTTGGCAATATGTCCAAATGATCTCGGGTGTGCTAATTTATAACCAACACCAATTAACATTGCAGCCAAAGCCGCATTTGGGATATAATCGCTAAATGAAACGGCAAAGATCATAAAGATTAAAATGAAAACTCCATGGAAAAAGTTTGCCCAACGGGTTTTCCCACCGTTCGCAATGTTCGCACTTGAACGAGCAACTTCACTGATCATCGGTAAACCGCCAATAATTCCTGCGATAATATTCCCAATACCAACAGCTATTAAATCTTTATTGATATCTGATTTACGTTTGTATGGGTCTTGCATATCAATGGCTTTATCAGTTAAAAGTGCTTCTAAACTTCCAACTAGCGCAAACATGATCACATATTTAATGAATGTACCTGTCTGAGACCAACCATCAAAACTTACATTTACCCCAAGTATATCAAAGAAACCCTTATCAAAATTAACTAATGGATTAAATGCTTTTACTGTCACTCCGTTTTTTATATGTTCAGGTGTATTCTGAATACCTAATATCATAGCTAGTGGAATCGAAACAGCTAAAACAACGAGTGGAGCAGGAATTTTTTTCAAGAAGCTCACCTTTAACATTGGCCAACCAAAAACAATCAACAAGCTAATCAAACCTATAACTGCAACTTCTTTATGTAAGAAAAATTGGCTTAAAGTAGTTGGAATTAACTCTAATAATTCTAAAGGTTCAACCATTGATTTCCCTTCATTTGTAGTTGGATTGACACCTGCTAATACATGAATTTGTTTACTTAAAATAATGATTCCGATAGCAGCTAGCATACCGTGTACAGCCGATAGTGGAAAGAAATCGCTTAATTTTCCAAATTTTAAAATTCCAAAAAGAACTTGAATTATTCCGGCAACAACAATGGTTCCTAATGCTAATTTCCATCCATTTTCACCCCCACCAAATTCGGTAACAGCTCCCGCAACAATAACAATCAATCCTGCCGCTGGTCCTTTGATGGTCAGTTTTGAACCTGCAAGGAAGCTTACAACAACTCCTCCAATCATAGCTGTAATTAAACCAAAAATTGCTGGGAATTCGCTTGCTTTCGCAATACCTAAACTCAAGGGTAATGCTAATAAAAACACTAAAAATCCAGATAAAGCATCTGAACTGAAATTCTCTTTCAATCCTGCCAATCCGTCTTTTGGTATGTTTGTTTTATTTATTTTTTTCATATTTTTTTATTCTTAATTCTTTGATAAATTTCACAAGCTCAATCAGTCATCTCAGTGAAACTTGCGTCAGACTGAGCTTCTCGAAGTCATGCTGATTTACATGCTATGGAGTGATACGTTTTTACATTTGGTCCTAAAAATAATCTTGCATATATTCTTATTAATGCTATTCCATCTACAATCAAACTAATTGCAAGAAAGAAAGCTAAAAAATATTGATCTTCTTTAACTGCTGAAAATACTAAATCTTCTCCAATCATGGTAGGTGTAATTGGAAATCCAGCCATTCCTAAACAAGCTAATAAGAAAATAAATGAAATTTTAGGGTGCTCGAATGAGTGTCCTTGAAATCTAGCTAATGTAATTCTTTGTTCTTTTTTAATTAATTTTCTTATCGCCAAATAACCAACAATAGCTGATATAATTACGCCAATTAAATACATCGATAGAGTTGAAAATCTAATGTCGGTATTTATTCCAATGGATAATGCAATCCAAAAGTGGTTCATCATGACCATAAACCAACTTATGATCACATGTCTTCTTTCTGTAAATGCTTTAATGACCATAATTAAGCCTACAAAAGCATATAATCCGGAAATTAAATTAATCCAAAAAGGAGATAAAGAGTCTTTAAATCCCAATAATATCAATCCTGTAATATAGATTGCTGCAAATATTATAACTCCTAAATTAAATTTAAACACTTTGAATTTTCGAGTAAAACGTTGTAAAGGTGCTAAAAATACTTGATAGATAAATGTTTCTAAATTCCATTCTTTCAAACTTAAAATGTAGAAAAAAGATTCAATACGTTTCGGCAAACTATCTTCAATCGTTTTTACTCTTGGTTCATAATGGTATAATTGCTCTTTAATTCTGTAACTTGCAATCGACGGAGAAACTAATAATTGATAGGTCCTTAACAATGCATTCCCACAAATATGATATAACGCAAGATTATCCCAACCCGCAACAATTTCTAAGAAAATCAAACCTATTTGTGCAATGGAAGAGTATGCAATTTGACTTTTTACAGTCGTTTGTAACCTCGCCATTAACCTCGCTACAATACACGTTAATACTCCAATGAAACTAATCAATATTCTCACCGAAATTTGGTGCTCCCAAAAAGGGTGGGCTCTTAATAAAAGAAAGGCACCAATATGAACCGATAGCGAGCCATAAAAAATAGCACTCGACAGAGTAGTACCTTCCATTACTCTTGGTAACCAGGATGAAAAGAGAAGTTGTGCAGATTTAAATAGAGCTGCAATCAAAATCATAAAAGGAAATAAAAAACACTTTTCACCTGTGTTTTTGTAATGTTTTTGGTAAAGCGAATATTAGAATCAAATAAGAATGAGAGATTTGGAATATATCCTTCATCGTCCTCTTCCTCAATAAATTAAAATAAACAGACTAATCGGGCAAGTATTAGCTTCATTTTAGAAGTTTTTCTGATGCAAATGTATTAAAGAAAGGTTAGAAAAAAACATTAAAAAATGTTATTTTAAAGGGTTTGAAATTTGAGTCTAAAAATTGTTTTTTCTTTTAAGATAGAATTTACTTCAATATCTATTTTGTGTAAGTCAAGTATACTTTTTACGATAGATAAACCTATACCAAATCCCTCAATTTTTTCAGTTTGTTTAGTACGGTAAAATGGTGTAAATATATGAATCATGTCTTTTTCGTTAATTCCTTCACCCTTATTTACAATTTCGAAAATGATTTGATTTTTATTAAAATTTAAAGACAATTCTACTTTATTATCGTAGGAATATTTCAATCCATTTTCAATAAGATTATTAACACAAGTTTGAAGTAAAGTTTCATTCCCATAGATTTCTAAATGTTCAATTTCATCAGGTAATTTTTCAATTCGAAGTTGTATAATACTATTCGGGTGTTTTTCAAGATACTCCTTTCTAATTTGCCAAATAAATTCATCAAAGCGAATCATTTTGAAACCAACTTTATTTTGAATATTTGAAAATTTTGAAAGTTTAATGAGTTGGTGAGAAATTGCGTTTAAGCGTTGAATGTCTTCCAAGATGGAATGAAGAATAGTTTGATATTCTTTTTCTGAACGGGTATTTAATAGACTTACTTCTATTTGAGATGAAATTGACGTTAATGGATTTATTAATTCATGCGAAGCATATGAAATAAATGCACGTTGTATTTGAAATGCCTTTTCTAGACGATCTAACAATTCATTAAATGTATGAATCAAACGGCTAATTTCATCTTTCTTACCTTTTTTTTCCGTAAGTCGTTGAGATAAGTTAATGGCTGAAATTTCATCTACTTGATTCATTACTTTTGAAATTGGTTCTAGAATTTTTTTAGAAAACACCCAACCAGTAAAACCAATAAAGGTTAAAATCCCAATAAAAATATAAACTAAATTTTTTCTTAAATCGCTAAGTTGTCGTACACCATTAGTATCTTTCGCTCCTACAACTATAACGTAATTTTTACCACCAAAGGGGTAAACTTTACCAACGATTTCAAGTTGATTATACGTATAGTAAGTTTGTTTTATTTTATTTATGTAAGATAATTTTCTAGAAAAATCTGGTATGATGTTCTCAAAATCATACGAATTATTGTTTGTATATATCTTTTGATTAAGATGATTATAAATAGAAATATTTTCTTTTTCTAATAAATCTTTTTTATGAAAATCTAAGGTTTTAAGTAGTTCAGGATTAATTGATTTAACTTTAATCCTGTAGATAGCTCTTGTAGTTGCTTTACTTAAAATATGTTTTCTGAATTCTCTTTGTCTATCATTTACAGAAAAAAAGTAGATAGAAATGAATGAGATTAGAAGCAAAGATGCCGTAATCGTAATAAAATAAAGGTTAATCTTTGTTCTAATTTGCATTATTCATCTTTTAGTAAATACCCTTTACTATGAACTGTATGAATTAATTTAATGTCAAATCCTCTATCGATTTTATTTCGTAAATAATTAACATATACCTCTATGACATTTGTTCCTGTGTCAAAGTGTATATCCCAAACATTTTCATTGAGTTCTTTTTTCGAAATAACCCGATTTTTATTTTCAATAAAATACTGAAGTAAATCAAATTCGCGAGCAGTTAATTCGATTGGTATACCCGCACGTTTTACGGAACGAGACTCTAAATTCATGACTAAATCTTTGATATTTAACTGTATTTTATTAGAATTCGTGTTATGAAATCGCTTATTAATTGTTTTTATTCTGGCAACAAGTTCCTTAAATTCAAACGGTTTTACCAAATAATCATCCCCACCAATTTCTAATCCTTCCACTTTGTTGTCTGTTGTACTCAATGCACTTAAAAAAAGAATAGGTGTTTCAATGCGTTGTTCTCTCAAAGATTTACACATTTCTAATCCGCTTATTCCTGGCATCATTATGTCTGATACAATAACATCATAGATATTTGTCATTGATTTATTCAAACCATCAGCGCCATTAAAAGCTAGTTCAACATGCATTCCTTGTTCTTCTAAACCGACCTTTAAAGATGTGGCCATTTTTTTTTCGTCTTCAACCAACAGTATTTTCATAACTTGTTAAAATTAGGTGAAATCATACGCAAATATTCTTACAAAGATAAATAACAATAATCAAATTTTTGAAAATCAAAAAATTATAAAAAAATTAAAGTGTAACATGATTACTCTAAGAGAAAAGTAAATACACAATAATTACTAATTTAATAATTAAATCTTGTAATTTATAATATATTCCTTACTTTCACACTAATAGCTTAGCTGTTCAAATGAGGATTTATCTTTTTTTATTTGTAATACTATTCAATTCGACTAGTTGGACTCAAGTTGCTGATTTAGGTTTGCCTGAGACGCTTAAAAAAACTATAACAAAAACAGAAGTTTTCCAAGAACTACAACCAATTGATACATCCAATAAAACATCCATTCGAGATAAAGTTACTGAATATGGAAAACCTATTTTCCTTGATTTAGATATACTTGAAAATGCCAAAAAAGACACTTTATCAGACGGAAGTATCGTTTATCAATATGGCTTTTGGTGTAAAGAAGCAATTTCTATCAACGTTGTTTTTTCTCAATTTAAGTTAAAACAAGGTTCAACTTTGTATCTAGTTGGCGCAACGAAGAATACATATATCGGTGCTTATACCTCTTTGAATAATAATGATTCACATTATCTAGGTACAGATTTAATCTATGATGATAAGGTAATTATAGAATTGAAAGAACCCCTTAAAAATAGGAATACTTCGATGCTTAAATTAGAAACAGTTGTGCATGGTTATCAGTCTATTGAAAGAATGTTAAAACGTAAATTGAATGATTCAGGTATATGTAATATTGATGTAAATTGCCCTCAAGGAAATGGTTTTGAAAATCAACGAAATGCAGTTGTTTTGATATTAAATGGATCAGGTGGTTTGTGCACGGGTACAATGATAAATACAACGGAAGGGCCAACTCAACCCTATTTGCTAACTGCTTTACATTGTGGAACCAAACCTCAAAGCTGGGTATATCGTTTTAGATGGGAATCACCAAGAGATCAAGCAGACTGTGGCACGAATAAACCTTCGATTGATAGTCCTCAAAATAAAGTAATTAATGGATCATCTTTGGTTGCTAAAAGTAATCTTACTGACTTTTTATTATGTAAATTAAATTCGATGCCAGATCCAATTTGGAATGTATATTTCTCTGGTTGGAATAGAAGCGGCAACATTCCGCAATCAGGTACAGGTATCCATCATCCATATGCTGATATTAAGAAAATTTCTATTGACTCTGACAGCCTGCATTCTGATGCGTTTAATCCCGGAGAACCATCGAATCATTGGCGAACTAATTGGGATCAAGGGATAACCGAGGTTGGTTCATCTGGCTCACCATTATTTGATGAAAATCATTTATTCATTGGTCAATTGAGAGGTGGAGATTCGGATTGCAGTTCTGATTATATGACTGATTTTTATGGGAAATTTTCAGATTCTTGGAATGGTTTAGGTACTGATTCCGTCCGATTAAAAACGTGGCTAGATCCAATTCATTCTCTTCAAGAAAAAGTAGAAGGAGCGTACTCATTTGGAAGTAAATCCATTGAAAGGGATGCTTTTATACCATATGCAGGCACTAGTTTAATAAAACATAATTGTAATCAATTTATTAATCCTTATGTAATTATTGGAAATGCAGGTACAAACCAATTAACAAATGCTACTATTTCTTATCAATATGATAGTGAATCAGTTAATTCTATTAGTTGGTCTGGAAACTTAAACCAATACGAACGGGATACTGTTTTTCTTCCTCAAAGATCATTTGGACAAGGATCTCATTTGTTTACTGCTACTGTAAAGTCGGATAACGATGAAGTTTCAAAGAATAATAGTATCTCTCATTCTTTTACACAAATTAATGATTCAAAACAATATACTTTTCTGCTGACCTTGGATAATAAAGGATCAGAAACCAATTGGAAGATTACGAATAACAAAGAAGAGATTATTTATAGCGGTGGACCTTATGATAATAATACACCTGGGAAAGTGATAAAGCAAGAAATGTGCTTATCACCTGGTTGTTATCAAATAACGATAAATGATTATAATCACAATGGAATGAGTGAATTACAAAGTGGAAGTATGTATTTAATTCAAAATAAAATGGATACTATCGCTTATGTTTCGCCTAATTCAACGTTCAAATCAACAATCACTCGTTCGTTTTGTGATACAGTTGGTTTAAATATATTAAATGAAATCAGTGTTTTTCCAAATCCTATAGTTTCTAGCGAGATAACAATTGAATCGACCTATGAAAATATCAATGAAATTACTATTTATGATTTGACAGGTAAAAATATAGTTTCGTTTTCTACTTCTGGAATAGTTTATAAAATGAATACAGATTTCCTTGAAAAAGGGATGTATCTGTTTCAAATTAAGACAACTAATAATGCATACGTCAAACGCATTCTTAAAATTTAGTTATGCCAGGTATTTACATCCATATTCCATTTTGTAAGCAAAAATGTACTTATTGTGATTTTCATTTCAGTACTACGTTTGAATCTTATCGAGAGAGAATGATGCATTGTATTGTAAATGAATTAATTCATCGTAAAGAAAGTATTCAAAATAATGTTATTAAAACAATTTATTTTGGAGGAGGCACACCTAGTTTATTGACTGAAAATGAGTTAAAAATAATAATTGAAACTATTTACAGCCATTTTTTGGTAAATGATACCGCAGAAATCACCCTCGAAGCGAATCCGGATGATATTGATCTTGAAAAAGTGGAAATGTGGGCGCATTCTGGTATTAATCGTTTGAGTATTGGTTTGCAATCGTTCAATCCATCTGTTATGAAATGGATGAATCGTGCACATACTGTAGAACAAAGTTTATCTTGTATTCCTACAGCACAAAAAGCAGGAATTAAAAATATCAGTATAGATTTGATTTATGGTTTACCCGATTTAACAATAGCTGATTGGGAGAACGAAATAGATACCGCACTGCAATTAGGTGTTCAACACATTTCTGCGTACTGCTTAACCATTGAAGAAAAAACAGCGTTGGCATCTTGGGTGAAATCTAAAAAAATCAATGCTCCTTCGAATGAAATTCAAGCACTTCAATTTGAAGTTTTGCAACAAAAATTAAAAAATGCTGGGTTTGATCATTATGAAATTTCCAATTTTGGTTTACCTGATTTTTATTCCAAACACAATTCCAGTTATTGGAAGGGAGAAGCATACCTTGGAGTAGGTCCGTCGGCACATTCTTTTGATGGAAAATACCGTTCATGGAACATAGCAAACAATACGCAATATATGAAGGGGATTGAAAGCGAAGACCCTGCTTACGATTTTGAATTATTAACCCCCGAAAATCGATTTAATGAATTGTTATTAGTTGGATTAAGAACCCAATGGGGGGTTGATTTACAACAACTTTCATATATTTTACCGTTACCAACAGTATTTAATACCACCTTATCCGATTTCATTACTAAAGGATGGATTTCCCAAAATGAATCACGCATCCGTTTAACAAATGAAGGAAAGTCTTGGGCAGATAAAATCGCACAAGATTTATTTGTATTGTAGATTAAATTTTTGTAAATTGTATTAAGTTCATTGAAAAGAAAATTTCGGCCACGAATTAATTATTAACCACTTATAAATTAACTGAATATTAATTCGTTACCTTTTTTGCTATTCACATTTTTGTTTGGAAAACGTAAATGAGTAACCAGTAAACGTGAATGTATTCACAAGTACTTTTAGTAAAAAAACACAGCCATGGCTAAGAAACAAAAAATCTACGTGTTAGATACATCAGTGTTATTACACGACCATCACTCGCTTGTTAACTTCAAAAAAAGCGATGTGGCAATTCCAATCACGGTATTGGAAGAGTTAGATAAGTTTAAAGTAGGCAATGATATCAAAAATTTTGCCGCGCGTGAAGTAATTCGATCAATTGACAAAATCGCCGGAACAGGCAATCTTCAATCTTGGGTTAAATTAGGAGGGTCTGATTTAGGGCGCTTTAAAATCATTCTCGAAAGCAGTCCAAAAGAATACAATGCAGAATATATTTTTTCAGTTGGTAAAAATGACCATAAAATCATTAACAGTGCCTTGGTTCTTAAAGAAACAGAACCAACAAAGGATGTGATTCTTGTCACCAAAGACATCAACCTTAGAATTAAGGCTAAAGCTCTTGGATTACATGCAGAGGACTATGAAACGGGTAAGGTTGATAGCGATATTCTAGATGAAACAGCATACAGCCATATAGAAAATCTCGATAGTGAAATCATTCGTGACCTATATCTTAAAGAAAGTATTCCTGAAAGTGGAATTTTAGGAAATAAAAAAATAGCGAATGGGTATTACATTCTTAAAAATGGAAAAACATCTACATTGGCTTTTTACAACTCGGTTACTGATAACATCGATCGAGTAGATAAAAATTATGTTTATGGTATTAAGGCTAAAAATGCAGAACAAGCATTTGCTTTGCATGCACTACTAAATAACGACATCAAATTAATCGCTCTAGAAGGTGTTGCTGGAACGGGTAAAACATTGCTTGCGTTAGCGAGTGCATTAGAACAACATAATCAATACCAACAAATTATCCTCGCTCGTCCTTTGGTGCCTCTTTCTAACAAAGAAATCGGCTTCCTTCCTGGGGATGCTAATGATAAAATTGCTCCTTATATGGAACCTTTGTGGGATAATTTAAAGTTCATTAAATCTCAATTCAATGAAACGGAGAAAAAACACCGTGCCATTGTTGAAATGGAAAAAGATGGGAAATTGGTAATCACACCGCTTGCTTTCATTCGTGGTAGAAGTTTGTCTAACATCCTTTTCATCATTGACGAAGCTCAAAACTTAACACCACACGAAGTAAAAACCATCATCACGCGTGCAGGTGAAAATACCAAAATCATCTTTACGGGAGATTTAAAACAAATAGATACACCATACCTTGACGAACACAGTTGTGGATTGGCTTATATCATCGATCGTTTGAAAAATCAGAAACTGTTTGCGAATGTCAAACTCGAAAAAGGAGAACGTTCAGAACTTGCTAATCTTGCGAATGATTTGTTGTGAAAATAAACCATCTGATATATAAAACAAAAGGCTAATCAAACGATTAGCCTTTTGTTTTGGTTTATACCGAAACTAATTTTTTACGGATCAAATTAACTTCCACAATACAAACACTCTTCTTCTTCTTCCAACATCGGGTTTTCTGCGATTGCTGGATTTAATTGTTTTTTCAACTCATAAATTGCTTGTTGAGTTTCCCCATCTTCAAACAAATTACCAGTCAATTTTGACTTTAATGTTTCAATTTCTAATTGGATAGCTTCTATATTCATAACACACGATTTAAGTCATTTTCTACACTTCAAAAATAGTGCTGATTCGTCGACGAAAATCATTTTTGGACAGATAAAGTTATTAATATCGTCTGTTAATAAATTCATTAAATTTAATTTGGAATTTTTCTAACCCATGTAAAATCTACTTTTTCCGACGATTAGCTAACCACGGTGGAAGATCACGTTTTTTATCACTTTTCGTATGTGATTGATTTGTAGAAGTATGTTTTTTTTCAGTTTTTTTCGGTGAAGCAAATGACTTTTTTTCTTCTACTTCATCACCTAATAATCTTTCGGCAAGGTCTGGTCGATTCACTTTCTGTAATCTCGATTTGATCCACTCACGGTTTTCACGCTTGTACCAAAAGAAAAAACGGTTTTGATTCAATTTTTCTTCTTTCGTTTTAACTGTTTTTACCGGTTTGAGTGTGTAAGGATGCACCCCAGAATAATATATTACCTCGGCAACAGTCATTGGAGTAGGAGTGAAGTCTTGTACTTGCTCCAATTGAAATCCTAAATCTTTTGTTTCCGCTGCTAAATTTGCCATATCTTCTTCTTCACAACCAGGGTGCGAGGAAATGAAATAAGGAACTAACGGTTGATTCAAATGGTGCTTTTCTGAAATGGCATCGTATTTTTCTTTGAACTTTTGGAAATATTTAAACGATGGTTTACGCATCACACGCAAAGTCGCATCGGATGTATGTTCGGGTGCTACTTTCAAACGTCCAGAAACGTGTCTTGTCACCACTTGTTCGATGTATTCGTCGTGGTTTCCGTCTTCGTTATTTTTGTTAAAGTCATCAACCAACAAATCATAGCGAATACCAGAACCAATAAAGGCTTTTTTCACTTTTGGATGTGCATCTACTTTGCGGTAAAGTTGGGTTAATGGTTTGTGTGATGTATCTAAATTCGAACAAATGACAGGATGAATACAACTCGGACTCGTACAACGATTGCAAATTTCTTCATCTTTCCCTTTCATTTGATACATATTCGCTGAAGGCCCTCCTAAATCAGATATATATCCTCTAAATTCAGGGTGCTTGGTAACTTCTTCCAACTCTTTCATAACGGATGCTTCACTGCGAGAGGCAATGAATTTTCCTTGATGAGCAGAAATCGTACAGAAACTACAACCACCAAAACAACCTCTATGCATATTGATGGAGAACTTGATCATATCGTATGCTGGAATGGCACCTCGTTTCTTGTATTTCGGATGAGGTAAACGGGTATAAGGCAAATCGAATGATTTATCAATTTCCTTTTCCGTCATCGTTTTGTACGGTGGATTTATAATCAATGTTTGATTACCAACGTGCTGTATAATACGATTCGCTTCCCATTTATTTGATTCAACTTCTACAATCTTAAAATTGGCTGCGTATTTAATTTTATCTTCCAGACAAACTTCGTGACTCGCCAATTCTACGGTTTCCCATTGTTTGTTTTTTGGAAGTTCTTCTGTTTTATCTTGTAAGAAAGCAACTTGTTTTAGCGTTTTTAATGAATGAAATGGCACTCCTTTTTTCAATAAGCGCAACATTTCTCGCAAAGGTTGTTCCCCCATTCCATACACCAACATATCCGCTTTGGAATCGACTAAAATCGAAGGCATCAATGCGTCTTTCCAATAATCGTAATGGGTAACTCTTCGTAAACTCGCTTCAATACCTCCAATTAATACAGGTACGTCAGGATACAATCTTTTAAGAATGTTGGAATAAACAATCGTAGCATAATCAGGACGGTAACCTGCTTCTCCCCCCGGAGTGTATGCATCGGTAGAACGCAAACGTTTGTTAGCTGTGTAATGGTTCACCATAGAATCCATACACCCAGCGGTTACCCCAAAAAAGTACTTTGGTTTACCAAATTTTTTGAAATCACGTAAATCGTCTTTCCAATTAGGTTGTGCAACAATCGCAATACGGAATCCCTCATCCTCGATGATACGTCCAATAACAGCCGTTCCAAAAGCGGGATGATCCACGTAGGCATCACCCGAAATCAGCACAACATCTACATCGTCCCATCCACGTTTTTCAACTTCTTGTTTCGTTAAAGGGATCCAATCAGTAATCGGTCTTAATTGCTCTTCCATACCCTACAAAGGTAAGGGATAAACAAATATTTTGGTTATAAATTATGGATTATGATTGAGGAATTAATTTATAATCTGTTTGACTTTTTTAATTAAGTACCTTCACGCGCTCACTTTTAACCGATAACTCCTTTTTATATCAAAATTCAACAAATAATTTCAATAAAAAACCCATGAAAATTTAAAATCAAATTCTAAATTTTGATGGGTTTTTATATCTTTTTATAAACTATTCGTTTATCGCTTTGATACCTGGCAATTCGATGCCTTCCAAGTATTCTAACATCGCACCGCCACCTGTTGAAACGTAGCTCACTTTGTCTGCTAAATTGAATTTATTTATTGCTGCAACTGAATCTCCTCCACCAATTAATGAAAAGGCACCGTTGTTTGCTGTTGCTTCTACGATAGCGTTTGCTACGTCTTTTGTACCTTGTTGGAAATTATCCATTTCGAATACTCCCATCGGTCCATTCCATAAAATCAATTTGGAATTTTTTAAGATTTCAGCACAATCTTTTGATGTTTCAGCTCCTGTGTCTAAGCCCATCCATCCTGTTGGGATTTGGTCTGAAGGAACAGTTTTGCGGTTTGCTTCGTTTGAAAAAGCATCTGCAATTACGGCATCTTTCGGGATATAAACGTTTACACCTTTTGCTTTTGCTTCAGTTAAAATCTTACGAGCAACATCTAAATAATCGTCTTCTACCAACGAACCACCTACTTCACCCCCTTGTGCTTTCACGAAGGTAAACGCCATACCTCCACCTACGATTAGGTTATCCACTTTATCTAGTAATCGCTCGATGATGGTAATCTTAGAAGAAACTTTAGCTCCACCAACAATGGCAGTTAATGGTTTTTCTTCGCTGTTTAACACTTTATCCACGCTCTTAATTTCAGCTTCTAATAAGTAACCAAACATTTTATCGTTCGGGAAATATTTCGCAATGATAGCAGTACTTGCGTGTGCTCTATGTGCTGTACCAAATGCATCATTCACATATACATCACCGTGTTTTGCTAAACTCTCAGCGAAACTTTCAGTACCTGCTGTTTCTTGCTTGTAAAAACGTAAGTTTTCTAGTAATAACACTTCACCTGCTTGTAAATTTGCACTCATTGCAAATGCTTCTTCTCCAATACAATCGTTCGCAAATTTCACTTCTGTTTGTAATAATTCAGCGGTGTGTTTTATAATGTGTTTTAACGAAAACTTATCCTCAGGTCCTTCTTTCGGTCTTCCTAAATGTGACATTAAAATTACACTTCCACCCGCACTTAGTATATGTTTGATGGTAGGTAAAGCAGCACGAATACGTGTATCATCAGTAATCGTTAACGTTTCTTTATCCAACGGAACGTTAAAATCTACGCGGATTAAAGCACGTTTGCCTTTAAAGTCATAAGAATGAATATCAGCCATTTTCGTTTTATTTTGGTTTACAAATTTATTTATTACTATTTATTTTGGAAGATTATGCACAAACAATTTTGCCACATATTTTCCAATGATATCAAACTCCAAGTTTACAGTATCACCTACTTTCAATTGATGGAAATTGGTATGTTCGTAAGTATATGGAATAATACAAACAGAAAATGTATCTTTTTGAGAATCAACTACAGTCAAACTAGTCCCATTTACCGTAATCGATCCTTTTTCTACAGTTACCTGATCTTCTGGATGTTTGAAAGTAAATTTCCAACTTCCTTGTTGGTCTTCAATTGCTACACATGTACCTGTAACATCTACGTGACCTTGTACGATGTGTCCGTCCAAACGCCCATTCATTTGCATGCAACGTTCTACATTCACTTTAGTACCTTCCGACCAATGTCCAATATTTGTTTTTTCAATCGTTTCACGGATAGCAGTCACGGTATATTCGTTTCCTTCAATGTGTACAACAGTTAAACATATTCCATTGTGCGCAACGCTCTGGTCAATTTTCAATTCTTGCGTAAAAGCGGCCTCTAATGTAACGTGTAAATTTTCGGCTTCTTTTATTACTTTTTTTACAACTGCCAGTTGTTCGATTATTCCTGTAAACATAATTTATCTTGTTATCCAATTGGTTGGGTTCATTCTATTTATTTGACCATTTAATACCTGATGAATTTCAAAATGTGATACAGATAGTACATCGTCGTCATCTGGTAACAAAGAACCGATTGATTGCTTTGTTTTTACTTTACTTCCTACTCCTACATGAACATCCTGTAAGTTACTGTATACTGTTCTGTAGTTACCATGTTTAATGATGACTACTTTACCAGCTCCAGGAATAGATAATACACTTGTTACTTCGCCCTCAAAAACTGCTCTTACCGATGACCCTCGATTCGTACTGATATCAATACCGTTATTATTTGTGTATAAATTTTTAATCTTTGGATGTGGGTTTCTACCATAACCTTCCGTGATTGTGCCACTTGACACAGGCCAAGGCAATCGTCCTCTGTTGCTTTCAAAATTCTGATTTAAAGCAACTTCTTTCGTCTCAGTAATGGTAAGTGGACGTTTCACTGTTTCTTCTGGTTCGTCTGCTGATTTTGCTGAAGTTGTTTTAGTTGTTGTGGTAGAGTTTATATTTGCTGAATTCGTTGTGTTATTTTTTGCAAGTCTTTCTTTTTCTTGTTTCTTACGTTCTTTTTCTTCTCTTGCCTTTCTTCTTGCTTCATCGGCTGCAATTTCAGCATTTATTGCCTCACGAATGCGTTGTTTTAAAATGATTTTTTTGTTTTCACTCAATTTCATCTCAGCCGCTAAGCGTGTCTCTTCTTTTTTTAATTTTGTCAGGTTTGTTTCCTTAGTTCGTTTATCGATTTCTAAATTTTCTTTCTCTTTACGTTTTTCGTCAGCAATAAGTTCTTTTTCTTTCTTATCTGACTCGATTTCTGTTTTTTCTTTTGAAATTAGATTTTGATGTTGTTCAATTAATCGTTTTTGTTTGCGTTGTAATTCTGCAACTTTTTCCAAATATTTTTTACGTTTTAACGCTTCGTTATAGCTTTTAGCAGAAAATATGTACATCCATTGTCCAGACTTACTTCGATGTTTATAAGCATAAATCAATAAGTGTCGGTATTGAAAAACTAATAGTTTAAGCTTTTTTTCAAGATTATCTATTTGTTGTGTTTTTTCTTCTATTTGAATTTCTGCATCTTTGATTTGATCTTCAAAGTTTGCAAGTAATTCTTCTCTGTGTTTTAATTGATTTTCTAGTACGCGTAACTCTGAAATTGTTGCTTGCGAATTTTTCTTTGTTTTACGCAATAAACTTTTAGTTACAGAAATGCTTTTTTCTAATTTGTCCTGTTCGCGTTTTAGCTTTTCACTCGTTTTTTGAGCTAAGGAAACTTTGGAAAAAAAGCATATAAAAACAAGAAAGAGATATTTAATTACAAACTTCATAATTTTCTGGTATCGAGAAGAAAATATCTTGTGGTTCATTAATTTCTAATTTATCATAATCTAGCTGAACTTCAATGTGATTTTTATCTGTTTTTACATCTATTGTTACTTCAGAAGGTACATTGAACCCATTTTCAAATTGATATTTCAAATAATTGATTATAATAAAGTTGTTATCTTTAGGGTTTTCAATTACTAATTTTTTTAGTGATTTTAAATCGGGGTTTAAATAATATTTTATAATAAAATCGTCCCAATCTTTACGTTCTAGTTTTCTAATTTCTCGTTTTCTATGATTTGAAACGATGTAATCAAAAGGATTGTGAATTTGATAATATTTAGCAGAAGCTTGATAGTTTAATGGAATTCCTAAAAACAATTGTTGTAAGTTCTGAAAGTCGAATGCTACCCCAAATTGTTCTTTCAAATGAGCCAAAGTCGTTTTTGTATAACATTTATCTTTTTTATTGGTAAACTGCAAGGAATCTTTATTGATAAAGGCATTAATTATTGGTATACCTGCATAGGATACTAAGGCTGTAAAAACACTGTCTTTCAATATGGTTACAGATGTTTTAAAAGATAAATTCTGATTAGTATCTGTATATTTTGTACTAATTTTAGAGTAAAAAGTTGTAGGAACTTGTTTAGATAGACTATCTAAATTATGAGTTAATTCTTCCGTTTTTTTTCTGTCTAATTTAACGGGAGTTTCACCAACAAGTTTTTTAGAACAAGAAAATATTCCTGCAACAAAAAACAGAAGATATAGATTTTTAAAACGCAGGATCATAATACGATTTCTTTTCTATCTTTTTGGGTAAACTTAAATTTTTTGAACCGTGTTCTAAAGCTTTTTTCCAGTATTCTACGGCCTCTTTTTGTTTCCCCGCTTTGTAATAGCAGTCGCCCAAATGTTCATTGATTAACGGTTCCTTTGGGTTTGAAATAATTGCTTTTTCAAATGTTTCTATAGCTTTTTGAAAATCACCTTTTTGAAATAAGACCCAACCATAAGTATCTAGAAAATGATAGTCTTTGGGATTTACCTCTAATACCTGTAAAATATACTTCTCTGCCTTTTCTAAATCTGTTTTTTCTAGAGCTAAATAATAGGCGTAGTTGTTTAAGTTCAATGTATTAGATGGTGCAAGTTCAATGGCTTCATCATAACTTTTTTTAGCTTCGGGAAGTTTTTTTAGCTTAAAGTAAGCTTGGCCTATTTGTGCTAAAAACTCTGCTTTAAGCGCTGGATTGTTGGTGATTAAATCTTTCCCAACTTCAAGTAATTCAATTGCTTCTTTGTATTTTTTGATTTGATTGGCTGCAGTACCTGCTAATAAATATACTTTTCCATAGGAAGGAAATAGCTCAACTGCTTTAAGACCGTCATTATAAAGTAATTCATATTGTTGGAATTCATATTCCATCACTAATACTTGTTCGAAAATAGTATACTTTGAAGGGTCTAATTCTATCGCTTTTTTATAAGATGCTAAAGCTAAAACTTCATTATTATCTTTCATTAATAAATCCCCCAACAAAGTATGAGCTTTCGCTTCATCCGGATATTGTGCAACCAGTATATCACCAAGTTCAATAACATTTTTATCTAATTTTGCTTGTGTATCGTAAAAATACATGAGTAGTCTCGTTTTATTTTCAAGCGTAATTTCTGGACAAACGTATGCTAATTTTAACTCTTTAAACGTATTCTGTAGGTCATTATTCTGCATATAGTGTTGAGCCAGAGTAAGGTGCACATTTCCATTGTTCGGATCAACTTCTGATAATTTTTTTAATAAATCTAATGCCTTCTTATCTTGTTTACTATCAAAGTAATAATCTATTAAAATGGCTAAAATATCTGGGTCATTTGGAAAAGTTTTTAATCCTTCTATTAATAATTTTTCTCCTTGTGTATATTTTTTTTGAAAAAAGAGGATTCTGTACTTTTCTATTATTATATCTGGATTACTACCAATGACTTGCTCTATTCTTTCCATCGTTTGGTAAGACTCACTCATTTGATTGTTTTTGAAATAGCATTCAGATAAGGAAATTAACCAATCTGGATTATCACTGTTTTCTTTTAATAAATCTTTATATGCTATAATAGCTTGTTTGTAGTTACCAATCTCGTGATATTTATAAGCCAATTCTCGTTTATACCATTGATTTTTAGGGTCAAGGTTTATTGCTTTTTGCAATGCGTCTATTGAACGTTCTTTTTGTCCAGTTTTTAAATACACTTCAGAAAGAAGGTATAATGTAGCATCATCTGATTGATTTAATTTCGTACAAGCCTCAAATACATGAATTGCATTGTGGTATTGTTTTTTTTGTTTGTATCGCACACCTTCGTGAAACATCTCTATATAGCGGGATCTTTCCTGCGAATTAGATTGTGTAATTTCTTTAGTCTTACCACATGATAAAACAATAAAAATCAATAAAATAATACCTATGAATTTATTCATTTAGTCTATGGTTGAATAATCTCCCAGACTTATGTCTGTTTGCTTCCCTCTAAATGCAGCAAAATTTCCTATCATAGAGTCTTTTAAGTTTGCGTTAGACACTAACGAATTTTCTTGTACTATCGTATTTGAAAGAACAGAATTTAACACCTTGGTTCCATTACCCAATGAAACATGTGGACCAACAACAGCATTTTCAAGAATAACGTCTTTACCAATGTAACATGGTGGTATAATCACGGAGTTAATTAGCGTAACTGAATTATCGACTGTATTTAACCCTTTTTCTTTGTCGAATTCTAATACTCTTTGGTTTGTGTAAACAGTAACTTCTTTATTACCACAGTCTAACCATTCATTTACTTCTCCTGGTTTGAATGTTTGTCCTTTTTCTACCAAACGTCTCAATGCATCAGGTAGTTGGTATTCACCACTTTTAATTACTTCATTTTCTAACAAGTAATTAATTTCAGTTAGTAAATCTTGCCCTTCTTTGAAATAATAAATTCCAATCATGGCTAAATCAGAAACAAACGTTTTTGGTTTTTCGACGAAATCAACAATCGCACCATTTTCATTCATTTGGATAACTCCAAAAGCGGATGGATCTTCAATTTGTTTTACCCACAAGATCCCATCTACAGCGCTATCTAATTTAAAATTAGCTTTAAAAAGGGTATCAGCAAATGCAACCACTACTGGTCCATCTAATAATTCCTTTGCGCACCATACAGCATGAGCAGTACCAAGGGGTTTATCTTGGTAACAAATCGTTCCCTTCGCACCTAATTTTTCAGCTACAGCAATTAGTTCTTTCTCTACCTCTTTACCAAAATCACCAATAACAAAAGCAATTTCCTCGATTTTATCTTCGCATACTGAAGCAATATCCTCTACCAAACGGTGAACGATTGGTTTACCACCTACTGGTACCAATGGTTTCGGAGTGGTTAATGTATGTGGACGAAGGCGGCTTCCTCTTCCCGCCATAGGAACTATTACTTTCATTTTTCTTATTTTTTACCTGTACTACCAAAACCTCCTTGACCTCTTTCCGTTTCAGAAAGCGTTTCAACTTCAGTCCATTCAGCCTGTTCGACTTTTGCAAAAACCAATTGCGCAATACGATCTCCAGAATGAATTTCTACTTTTTCTTGAGATAAGTTAATCAAAATTACCCCAACTTCTCCTCTATAATCAGCATCGATTGTTCCAGGAGAATTCAATACAGTCACTCCATTTTTTAATGCAAATCCGCTACGAGGACGAACTTGCGCTTCGTATCCAATTGGGATTTCAAGAAACAAACCTGTTTTTACCAATTTACGCTCGAATGGTTTTAACGTAATAGACTCTTCTATAAAAGCACGAATATCTAATCCCGCTGATCCAATTGTCTCGTAAGCAGGCAGTACGTTATTTGATTTATTGATTACTAAAACTTTCATTCCAATAAATAAAAAAGAACGAATTTAATAAAATTTACGGTGTTTTTAAGTCTTTAAATCCTTTGCACTTTCTAATACTGCATTTTTAAGACTATCCATATAATCTGCAAGGCGTTGCAATAAAGCTTCATCTGAAGTAGCAATCATTTTTGCAGCTAAAATTCCAGCATTTTTTGCTGCATTTAAAGCCACTGTTGCAACTGGAATTCCATTAGGCATTTGTAAAATAGATAAAATACTATCCCATCCATCAATTGAATTGCTTGATTTAACTGGTACACCAATCACAGGTAGTGGCGTTAAAGAAGCCGTCATACCAGGTAAATGTGCTGCGCCTCCTGCACCTGCAATAATCACTTTAATCCCACGTGTATGAGCATTTTTAGCATAGTCAAACATCAATTCAGGTGTTCTGTGTGCTGAAACAACATTTATTTCATAAGATACACCAAGTTCTTTTAATATCGTTGCTGCTTCTTGCATAATTGGTAAGTCAGACTTGCTACCCATAATAATCCCAACATGAGCCATAATTTCATTTTTTTGCAAAGGTAAAGCTATTTAGTAATGAAATTCATTCTCTTTACGAATGAAATTCACATTCAAAAGTCTAAAACTTTGAATAAGTTTGTAATTCACTTCGAAACTTGTATTTTTAACCTCTTCGAGAAGAAGACAATAATATTTTCTTTTCAACGTTAAATCATTTTGACTTATTTCAATGCTGATTAAAAAGTTTGTTTTTTTGTTTGTTAGTTTAACTTTAGGAATCTTTTTCCTTTTGAGTTGTTCTACCGAAAACAATACATTTATCAATCGAACTTACCATAGTACTACCGCTAAGTATAATGGATATTTCAATGCAAACGAATTAATTAAAAATTCATTAAATACCTATCGGGAAAATAAAAAAGAAGATTTTTATTCAATCCTACCTGTTGAATCCAATCCCAATGAAAAAGAAATTGCTGGAATGTTACCCGCAATAGATACAGCAATTGTTAAATGTACAAAGGTTATTCGAAACCATTGTATGCCATCGATGGAACGTCCTGAGGGAAAAAAAGTAGAATATAATCGTTGGATTGATGAAAATTGGAATCTGATAGGACAAGCTTATTTTCTGAGAAGAGATTATGAAATCTCATCTAAAAACTTTGAATTCGTAAAAGAATTATTTAAAAATGATAAATCTACTTATATTGCTCGTATCTGGCTGATTAAAAATAAAATTGCACAAGGCAAACAAAACGATGCTCGTAACTTGATTCTTGAAATGGATGAAATTATTGAAAAGCAAGAAAAGGAAGAAGCGGCTAATAAATTCAATTTTATTGAAAAAACCAAAAAGCGGTTTACTAAAAAAGATAAAAATACAGTTAAAGATCCTCCTAAAGTTACCAAAATAGTAAAGGCTGAATATTATTTTACGAAGGCTTCTTTTTCAATAACAGAAGAAGATTATTCAAAAGCGATTGAAGCATTAGAAAAGGCAATTAAATTAACCAATAACAAACAACAAAAAATTCGTGCGCACTTTATTCTAGGTCAACTATATTCCTTGAATAAAAACCCTGAAAATGCTAAAAATAATTTTAATCATGTCGTTAAATCAGCAGCTTCACCTTTTGAAATGCAATTCAATGCACGCATAAATCGTGCCTTTTTGGGTCGAGATGAGAAAGTGAAAAAGGAGTTGACAAAGTTATTGAAGGATGAAAAAAATGCTGATTATAGAGATCAATTGTATTATGCTTTGGCTGATATTGCTCTTCAAGAAAAAAATAAACTTGAAGCAATCAATTTACTTCATAAATCCACTTACTATTCGACTAACAATAAACGCCAACAAGCCATCAGTTACGATCGATTAGGTACTATTTCGTTTCAAGATAAACAGTATGTAAAAGCTCAAAAATACTACGATAGTTGTGCTAATGTGATGCCTGAAAATTATCCCAATGGGGATGAAATTCGTAAAAAAGCAATTAAATTAAAGAAGTTAGTAGAGTCTGTTACAATTTTTGAAACACAAGATAGTTTACTACGCATTGCTAAGATGTCGGAAAAAGATCGTGAAAATTATATCAAAAAGACAATCAAAAAAATCAAAGAAGATATTGCTCGTAAAGAGCGAGAGGAAAAGGCAAAAATGCAGGCAAAAATTGCCAAACAGATTGCTGAAGAATTAAATAATCCCTCTAGTAACAATTGGTATTGGAATAATGCAAAAACAAAAGCGGATGGATTTAGCGAATTTAAGAAAAATTGGGGGGCACGAGATAATGAAGATGATTGGAGACGTAGCGACAAAATAGTCTTAGTTCTATCTGATACTTCTGTGAAAGGTAAAAATACGCTAACCAATACAACTGAAGCGTCTGATACCCTTACTATTGAATATCTTTCAAAAAAATTACCGTTAAACAAAAAAGATGTCGATAGTTCATTGGCAAAATTAGTTGCTGCTGAATATGAAGCAGGTTTAATCTATAAAGAACAATTAAATGAAGTAAAATTAGCTTCAACTTGTTTTCAAGACATATTAGCACGTAACTATCAGAGCAATTACAATTTGTTAGCGGCTTTTCAGCTTTATAAATTAAATGAAAAAGACGCGAGTAAATCAATTCCTCATCGTAACTATATTTTGACGAATTACCCCACTTCAGATTATGCAAGTTATTTAAGAGATCCAAATTTCTTCATAAAACAAAAGGAATTAGCAAAGAAAAATGAAGAACAATATTTAGCTATTCTAGAAAAATATCGTCAGAAAAAGTACGATGAAGTGATTTCCGCTTGTTTAACGAGAGAAGTAGATGCCAATATTGAGATTAAACCAAAGTTTATATTACTTAGAGCAATGGCAACAGCTTCATCTACAGATGATAAAAAATCAATTTCCCCAATTTTAAGTGAATTGATTAAAACATATCCTACATCATCCGAAGCTAAAAAAGCCAAAGAAATGGCTGACATACTAGATAAAGGATATTCAAAATACGAACCGGTTGTTTTCAAAAAAGAATTCCCTTTTACATATGAAGAGGGTGAACCACTTTGGATTATTTTATTCTTAGACAAAAACAGTAATTCTAATGCAGCAAAAAATAAAATTTCCTCATTTAATGATGAGGTATTTGAAAAAATGGATATCACTGTTAGTTCTAAATTATACGAATCTGATCAAAGTGTGATTATCCTAAAATCATTTACTCAAACCGAGGGAGATGCCTACATCAAAGCATTCAAAACGGATGTTAAATTCATTAAAGAATATACAGGTCTACCGATATATATGATTTCACAGAATAGTTTGAAAATACTTTTTGAAAGTAAAAATCTAGATGTTTACAAAGATTTTTATGTTGAGTATTTCAAATAAAATCAACTAGTTACAACGAAAGTGGCTTAAAGTGGTGTAAAAAGTATAGATTAAGCCAAATTTAAAAACGAAAGTGGCTTAAAGTGGTATAAAAAGTATAGATTAAGCCAAATTGGAAGGGGTTGAATTATTTCAGTTGATAATTTTTGATGAGTAAACTCGCTGATATATTAAGTTTTACTTCTAAGGCTCGTATCATTTCTAAGGTTAGCTTTTTCTTTTTATTTAAAATTTCTGAAACAGCACTTTTTCCTCCTAAAATTCCAACTAAATCTTTTTGTTTTAAATTCATTTCTTCCATTCGAATTTTAATCGCTTCTACTGGATCAGGTGCTTCGATAGGATAATGTTTATTCTCATAATTTTCAATGAGTAGTGATAGAATCTCTGCCTCATCACCTTCCATGGAATAAATTGGCGCATCAAAAATCGTTTCTAATCTTTTTAATGCATTTCTATAATCTTCATCAGATTTGATTAGTTTAATTTCCATACTAAATTGTTTCAGCATTTATTTTATCGTACTCTTGGTGTGTTCCTATAAATCTTATAAAAGCCCATTGTCTTTCAAAATTAAATTGAACAATCAATCGATATGAATTTCCTTTAATGTTAAAAACCATCCTTCCATTTTTTAAAATACTTGCATTCGCATAAGTGTTTTTAATATCAGTTGGTGATTTCCAAGAAGATTTTTTAGCATTTTCATACCAAGTTTTAAGATATTGTTCAGAATCTTTATGTTTCTCCCAGAATTCTCTTAATGTACTTTTAGCAATAATTCTATTCATTATTTTACTATTTCAAATATAGTCAAAAAGTTCTCAAATCAAGAACTTTTGGTTGTTTTTATTTTAAGTTAGTAAAATAGTTGAGTTATTGCAATACCAACAGAAACAAAAAAGAGGCCTTGTGAGCCTCTTAAATCATCGAATTTTATAATCTTACGCTTCTACTGGAGTAGAAACTAAACATTCTTGTAGTTTTTCTACCATTTGTTTAGATCCAATGATGAATCCACAACGTTGGTGTAATTCAGTCGGTTTGATATCCAAGATACGTTGTGTTCCATCTGTTGCTAAACCTCCTGCTTGTTCAACGATAAATGCTAATGGGTTACATTCATACAACAATCTCAAACGTCCTTTCGGTGCAGCAGGTGTTGTAGGATAGAAATAAATTCCTCCTTTAATTAAGTTACGGTGAAAATCAGCAACTAACGAACCGATATAACGACCTGAATAGGGTCTTCCTGTTTCTTTTTCAGTACCTTGACAATATTCTACATATTTTCTATATCCTGGATGACAAACAGCAATGTTTCCTTCATTCATCGAGTAAATACGACCTGTTTCAGGAGTTTTCATGTTTGGATGTGATAAACAGAATTCACCAATCGTAGGATCTAATGTAAACCCATTTACCCCATTACCAGTAGTGTAAACCAACATTGTAGATGAACCATAAAGCACATAGCCTGCAGCAACTTGTTTATCACCAGTTTGCAACATATCTTCTAGAGTAGATTCTGTTCCGATTGGTGAAACACGGTGATAAATTGAAAAAATAGTACCAATGGAAACATTTACATCAATGTTAGAAGAGCCATCTAGGGGGTCAAACAACACCACATATTTTCCATTTTTAGAAGTTTCACTTTGAAAAGCTACGAACGTATCGTTTTCTTCAGAAGCAATTCCACATACTTCACCGCCTAATTGAAACATTTTAATAAATTGATTATCTGCTACGACATCCAATTTTTGTTGTTGTTCTCCTTGTACATTTACTTCTCCTTGTGCACCTAAAATGTTATCTACCAATCCAGCACGACGTACATCACGTGTTACAATTTTAGAAGCTACTGCAATATCATTTAATAAACGAGATAATTCACCTGAAGCACCTGGGAAATCAGATTGCTTTTTCATGATGAATTCGTTAAGTGTAGTAAGTTTTGACATGATTAATTAATAACTGTAAAATTCAAATATTTGTGTAAACACTCAGGAATAACAATTCCTTCTGGTGTTTGGTGATTTTCTAATAACGCCGCTACGATACGAGGCAATGCTAAAGCACTTCCGTTTAAGGTATGACACAATTGTGTTTTTTTATCTTCTGTTTTAAATCGCAATTTCAAACGATTTGCTTGGAAAGTATCAAAACGAGAACAAGAACTCACTTCCAACCATTTTTCCTGCGCTGCTGAATACACTTCAAAATCATACGTCATGGAAGAAGCAAAACCAGTATCTCCTCCACATAAACGTAAAACACGGTAATGTAAACCTAATTTCGCTAACAACCCTTTTACGTGATTCACCATCTCTTCCAACGCCTTCGCAGTATTATTTGGATGCTCGATTCGTACAATCTCTACTTTATCAAATTGATGTAAACGATTCAACCCACGCACATCTTTGCCATACGAACCTGCCTCACGGCGGAAACATGGTGTATATCCTGTGATTTTAATTGAAAAATCTTCACTTGGTAGTATAACATCACGATAGATGTTAGTCAACGGTACCTCTGCAGTAGGAATTAGATATAAATCATCTACTCCAATGTGATACATTTGACCCTCCTTATCAGGTAATTGTCCTGTTCCGTAACCACTTGCTTCGTTCACAACATGCGGCGGAATAAATTCTTCATACCCTGCTTTATCAGCTTCATCTAAAAAGAAAGAAATCAAAGCACGTTGCAATTTTGCTCCTTTTCCTTTGTAAATTGGAAAACCAGCGCCCGTAACTTTCACTCCTGTTTCGAAATCAATTAAATCGTATTTTTTAGTCAATTCCCAATGAGGTAGAGCCTCTCCTGAAAATGTTGCTTTTGAACCAACTTCCTCAACTATTTCATTATCTAGCTCGTTTTTACCTGCTTTTACCAACTTATTTGGCACATTAGGTAATTGATACATCAATTGTGTGATTTCATCTTCTAATTGTTGTACCACCGACTTTAACCCTGCTTCTTTTTCTTTTAAGGATGCTGTTTGTGCTTTTGCTTCGGTTGCTTCTGCTTGTTTACCTTGTTGAAACAACACGCCAATCTCTTTCGAAATACGGTTCATCTCAGCAGCAATTGTTTCCAATTCGGTTTTATTTGCTCTCCATTCTTGATCTTTTGCCAAGATAGCATCTACTGTTTCAGTAGCGTCTAAATTTCTTTTTTTAAGTCCTTCAAGAACAGATTCCTTGTCAGTACGTAAACGTTGTATTTCAAGCATGAAATATTGATTTAATTTGTACGCGAATTTAATATATTTTGAGGGGAAAAAACATGAAAATAAAAGTTTTTGTCTATTAAAATCTATACAAATAATGATTTTGTGGAGGGTTCTATAGCTAATTGTATCTCCACCATAAAAAATACTACTTTTATAATTGTTAAATTTATAAATATGAAAAAGTTAAAGGGTTTAATTATTCAAAATAGAATAAAATACCTTAAAGGAATATCCATTATGTTCGTGATTGGTGTATTAGCGAATTTATTATTCAAACACCACCCATTCAGTTTAAGTGGATTTTTTCCAATTCTTGTAATATTCTGTTACGGAGTCTATAAAGACTATAAAAGTATAGTATAATTCAAAGTTGTTTGATGGTATCAAACGCTTTTGTTTGTTTATATCAAACAGATTTGTATAAATCTGATTATCAACCAAAAAAATGAAAATAAAAAAGGGCTGTAAAAACAGCCCTCAGATTTCATATTGATTCGTTAATTACGCTTCAGTTGACTCAAAAGGTACTACTGATACGAAAGAACGATTGTCTTTTTTCTTACGGAATTCTACAATACCTTCAGTTAAAGCGTATAAAGTATGGTCTTTACCAATACCTACGTTTGTACCTGGGTGGTGTTGTGTACCTCTTTGACGAACAATAATGTTTCCTGCAATTGCAGCTTGTCCACCGAAGATTTTAACTCCCAAACGCTTGCTCGCTGACTCGCGACCATTGTTTGAACTACCTGCTCCTTTCTTGTGTGCCATTTCTTTAAAATTTTAGCTTCACTTACGTGAAAAATTAAGCTTTAATGTCTGAAATAGTGATAGATGTGAAAGATTGACGGTGTCCGTTTTTCTTTCTGTATCCTTTTCTTCTTTTCTTACGGAAAACAATTACTTTGTCTCCTTTAACGTGCTCGTTTACCGTAGCGGTAACCTTAGCTCCATTTATAGCTGGGGCGCCTAAAGAAATTTTTCCTCCGTTGTCAACTAAAAGCACTTTGTCAAACTCAACGTTTGCTCCTGCTTCAGCTGCTAAACGGTGTACAAAAATCTTTTGATCTTTTTGCACTTTAAACTGCTGCCCTGCTATCTCTACAACTGCGTACATATAGCTTTATTTAAATTATTCGAACGACAAAGATATATCTTTTTCGTGAACTTGATTAATACTTGATAAAAATATTTTTAGGTTCGGTAAAGAAACGTAATGCTTCTAACCCTCCTTCTCTTCCAACTCCGGATGCTTTTACCCCTCCAAATGGTGTACGTAAATCACGCACCAACCATGAATTTACCCAAACAATACCCGATTGTGCATCGTCTGAAAAACGATGAGCACGTTGTAAATCACTAGTCCATAAGGTCGTTTGTAATCCATACTGGGTTGAATTAGCCATTTGTAACGCTTCTTCTTCTGTATCAAAAGGTGCAATCGTTACAACAGGTCCAAAAATTTCTTCTTGGTTTGTGCGACAATTATACGGTAATCCTTCAATAATAGTTGGTCTGAGATAATACCCTTCTTCGTAAGGCGCTGCCAAAATCACTCGCTCTCCTCCCGTTAATACGGTTCCTCCTTCTTCTTTCGCTAATTCAATATATGATAAAATCTTCTCCATGTGTGGTTTAGAAACCACTGCGCCTAAATTTGCTTTAGGATCTTCCGGATTGGAAACAATTGATTTTGCTGTTTTTTCAACGAAATCTTTTTTGAATTTATCGTAAATTGAGCGTTCAACCAAAATTCGGGAACCACACAAACAAATTTGTCCTTGATTTGCAAACGAAGAACGAATCGTAGTTTTTAACATTTCATCGTAATCACAATCTGCGAAAATGACTACTGGGTTTTTTCCTCCTAATTCCAATGAAAGTTTCTTAAACATTGGAGCGGCTGTTCTAGCAATATATTCTCCTGTTTTTGTTCCTCCTGTAAATGAAATCGCTTTGATTTTTGGATGTTTCACAATAGCATCACCTACCTTGTGACCTAAACCATGTAAGATATTCAATACTCCATCCGGTAAACCTGCTTCTTTGGCTACTTCTCCTAATAAAAATGCAGTATAAGGGGTTATCTCAGAGGGTTTTGCTACTACACAGTTTCCTGCTGCTAAAGCAGGTGCAATTTTCCAAGAAAATAAATATAACGGTAAATTCCAAGGCGAAATACATCCTACGATTCCCATCGGTTTGCGTAAGGTATAATTTAACCCCATTCCTTCCATATAGTGTGACTCAGAAGAAAAATGGATGATGGCAGTAGCGAAAAAATGAAAATTCGATACAGCACGCGGAATATCTACATGTGCTGCTAACGTCAATGGTTTTCCATTGTCTTTGGATTCTGCCTGAACAAATTCATCCATACGTCTTTCAATTCCTTCAGACAAACGCACCAAAATTTTACTGCGTTCTTCCACAGACATTTTAGACCAAATAGGAAATGCTTTTTCTGCTGCTTCAACTGCTGCTTCAACATCTCTTTCGTCTGAATCTGGTATTAAGGAATAAACCTTTCCTGTTGCAGGCTCGAAGTTGTCAATAAATTCATTAGAAACAGGATTTTGATACGAACCGTTTATAAAGTTTTGTAATTTTTGCATGACCTGTATTATTTTGTGTAACCTAATATTTTTAAGAACTCGTCTGCAGTTTGCTCTTGCGAGAAAAGTTCTGTTTTAATTTTTCCGTTTTCATCACGTTTAATTAGTACGTGTTTTGGTTCTGGAATCAAACAGTGTTTCAAACCACCAAAACCACCAATGGTTTCTTGATATGCACCTGTATTAAAGAATCCTATGTATAATGTTCTATGTTTACTGAATTTAGGCAAATAAATAGCGTTGGAATGCTGTTCAGAATTGTAGTAATCATCACTATCACAAGTCAATCCACCTAGAAGAACACGTTCATAATCATCATTCCATCGATTGATAGGCAACATAATAAATCGTTGATTAATCGCCCATGTATCTGGTAAGTTGGTCATGAAAGAAGAATCAATCATGTTCCACTTTTCACGGTCATTTTGTTGTTTTTGATGTAGAACGCTAAAAATAGCACCGCCACTTTCACCCACAGTAAACGATCCGAATTCAGTAAAAAGATGTGGTTCTGGAATATCATTGTCAGAACAAACACGTTTTACTTGAGTCAAGATTTCTTTTACCATATAAGCATAATCGAAATCAAATTGTAAGGACTTTTTAATTGGAAATCCTCCACCAATGTTTAGCGAATCCAATTCAGGACATACTTTTTTCAAGTCGCAATAAACACGTAATAATTTAGTTAACTCGTTCCAATAATATGCTGTATCATTAATTCCTGTATTGATGAAGAAATGTAACATTTTGATCTTCACCCTTGGGTTATTGAGTACGATATTTTTATAAAGTGGAACAATTTCACGGTAACGCACACCCAAACGAGAGGTGTAAAACTCGAATTTAGGTTCTTCTTCCGAAGCAATACGAATACCTATTTCAATATCTTTTTCAACACCCTCTGTTGCTTGAATTAAATCAGAAACTTCTTGAATATTATCAACAACTGGGATGATTTTCAAATCAGTTTCAGCAGTCAATCGAGCAATATTATCGATGTATTTCTTTGGTTTATATCCATTACAAATGATGTATCTACCGGAAGTTAATTTACCTGTGTCGTATAAGTTGCGAACAATATCAATGTCGAAAGCTGAAGAAGTTTCAATGTGTACATCGTTTTGTAGTACCTCATCTAATACAAATGAAAAATGAGAACTTTTAGTGCAATATGAATAATAGTAATTACCACCATATCCAATATTATTCATTGCTTCACGGAACCAACCTTTTGCGCGTTGAATATTAAAAGATATCTGAGGTAAATAATTGAACTTTAATGGAGTGCCATATTGTTCAATAAGACGCATTAAATCAATACCATGGAAAATCAATCGATCATCTTGCAAATTGAACTCATCCTGCGGAAAGTCAAAAGTCTGATCAATCAAATCAATATACTTTGTTCTCATAATTTCAATTATAGGCTACAAATTTGCCCTAAATAAATGAGTTTAAAAAGTAAAAAAGAAAAATTAATCTACACTTTGTCTAATGCTTGATTGATGTCGGTAATTAAATCAGAATAATGTTCTACACCTACAGATAATCTGATCAGTTTTTCAGTAATATTCATTACTTGTTTGTCAAGTGTTGGAACATCTGCGTGTGTCATTGTTTGAGGATGTTCTGCTAAACTTTCAGTACCTCCTAAACTCACGGCTAACTTTATCAATTTCAAGTTATCTAAAAATGCGAACGCTTCCTTTTCTCCTCCTTTTACATCAAAGGAAATCATAGCTCCATTGGACGAACATTGTTTTTCAAGTAAGGTTTTATCTTTCGGATCGGTTAAGAATCCTAGATAATACACCTTCTCAACTTTTGGATGATTTTGTAAAAATTCAGCTACTTCTTTTGCGTTTCTTGCTTGCTCATCCATCCTCACTTTTAAAGTTTCTAAACTTCGCATCAACAACCAACCTGTCCAAGGTCCTGCCATATTTCCAAGAAATGTACGTAGGCCTTTTACTCTTCCCATCAATTCCTTTGAACCTAAACAAGCTCCTGCGATTACATCTGAATGACCACCAATATATTTTGTTGCTGAATACAATACTAAATCAGCTCCGTGTTTTATAGGATGTTGCCATACTGGACCCATGTAGGTGTTATCTACCGAAAGTACAACTGGTTTTTCATCCGTTGTAAAATGTGCTTTGATTTCGGCGCACATTTCAATATCAATTAGTGCATTTGTAGGATTTGCTGGCGTTTCTATATGAATCATTGTCAAACGATCTGCTCTTCCAGTTTTTATCACTTTTTCAATAATTTCTTCTTTAGAATCGGTAGCATAAAAACCAACTGACTCTATATTCAATTTTTTTAGAAAATGATTGATAAAATGATCTGTTCCACCGTAAACTGGTCTTGAATATAACAACAAATCTCCTGGAGACATAAATTCTAATAATGCAGTCGAAATTGCCGACATTCCACTTTCAAAAACCGCACAATCTTCCGCTTCATCCCATAAACACAAACGATTTTCCAAAATTTCTAAATCTGGATTGTTCAATCGACTATAAATCAAACCTAATTCTTCCCCTTTTTCTTTTTCTCTCAATCCATAAGCTAATTCGAAAAAACGTTTTCCTTCCATAGCAGAGTTGAAAACGAAAGTAGAGGTCTGAAAAATAGGACATTTGATTGCCCCTTCAGACAAAGAAGGTTTATAACCGTAGCTCATCATTAAGCTTTCAGGTCTCATTGATTTATAATCCATGTTATTCTTTATTTTTAATCAAATGTATTCTATTTATCTATATTTTTAAGCATTAAAAGAAAATTATACTATTTTTTCAAATAAATTTTCATTTTTATACTTTTATAGTCAATAATTTTATTTTCCAATAGTAATCTATTCTACCATGATACAACTAGATGTTTTAGACTTAAAAATTATCGAAATTTTAAAAGAAAATTCAAAATTAAGTTACAAAGAAATCGCGGATAAAATTGGTTTGAGTACTACACCTACCTATGAACGAATTAAACGTTTAGAAAAAAACAAGGTGATTTTAAAATATTCTATTCTGGAGAATAAAGTATTACTTGACAAAGGAATGAAAGTATACTGTCAAGTATCACTGAAAGGTCACAATAAAGAACTGATTGATTTATTTGAAAATGAAGTGATTAAACTTAAAGAGGTAGTTACGCTACATCACATCGCTGGAAATATGGATTATTTACTTTTTATTGAAACGAAAGATATAGAAACATACCATCATTTTTTACGTGAAAAGTTAGCTTCGATACCTAACATTGCGAATGTTCAGTCTTCATTTGTACTAAAATCATTGAAAAATTAGTCAAGTAAAGTGTCAATATTTTCAATAGGTCGACCAATAACTGCTTTATCACCTTTTATAATGATGGGCCTTTCGATCAAAACAGGATGTTTGACGAATGCTTCAATCCATTGATCGTAAGTTAATGCTTTCCCTTTATATTCAGCTTTATAGATTTCTTCACCCTTACGTGCTAATGCTTCTGGTTCAACACCTAATTTAGTTAGAACATCTTTGATTTGTTGAGCGGTAGGTGGTGTTTTCAAATATTCAAAAACCTCGGCTTGTATATTTTTATCTTCTAATAAACAAACAGCATTTCTACTTTTTGAACAACGATTGTTATGCCAAATGGTAATCATAAAATTTATTTTTTTCGAAGATACACTATATTTTTTCGTTGAATAAAATTGACAATCAAAATTATTTGTAAGTTAGCCTTAATTGATATTTACTTCTTTATGCAGAAAGAAAATTACATTCCATTTAGTGCTGAATTAATTTTGGAAAAACAACTTGAGCATCTTTTTCAAACAGAAAAAAACAAACAGGATTTCAAAAAATTATTTCATATTTTGGAACATTATTTTCATTATGAAGGATTTAATCTGAATCAAAAGTTAAAATTAAATTATGCCCATTTCGATCCAGATCGTTTGGCTAACGAACGTGAACTTTATAAATCAAAAAGTAACCTTGCTCATTTCAAAAAAACTTTCCAACATATATTAGAAAAAGGAAATTTTGCGGAAGTTAATAAAGAAACCATACACGAAGCAATCCAAAGTTCAGATTTGGTAGGGTTGAATTTACATATTGACTTCAACGATTTCCAAGATTATTTTATGCATGCGCGTGGCTTAACCAAAACCCGCGAAAAAGTTAAAAAATGGTTGTTTTGGAAGAAAGAAATCGAGATAGAATATTATGATCGGGTAGTACTTTATTTACACTACAACTCTGAAACGCATTTTAAACAAAAGAAAGTAAATACAGAAGAATTACCCTTTGCACCCAATAGTATTGTTCTTAAAATTTTCAAGCGTGTACCTAAAAACGATTTGGAAACCATTTTCCCGAATGCAGAGCCTAAAATGTCGCTTACCGATAAGCTTTTACTTTGGATTCCAGCAATTGGGGGAGGGGTACCTATTCTTTCAACCAAGGTAATTCCGGCATTAATCAAAATAGAACATGCATACAAAGCGGGAAACTTAATGCATTTACAAGGAATTAAAAACACCCTCATTCAAAGTGGTGTTGCCCTTGGAGTATTGGGTTTATATCTTTTTAGACAGTACATAGGGTATGTCAATAAAAAGAATAATTTCAAGAAAATGCTTACAGACAGTTTGTATTTTAAAAATTTAGGAAATAATGGAGGTGTTTTTCATACTTTATTAGATGCATCCGAGGAGGAAGAAATGAAAGAAAGTATGTTGGCATATGCTTTTCTCTGGAAAAATCAAAGTCCTATTAGTGCAGATCAACTCGACGATCAAATTGAGTCTTGGTTTCAAAAAGAATTTAACACGTCACTTGATTTTGACGTAAATGATGCACTTTCAAAATTACAACATATCGGTTTGGCAATTGAAAATCAAGATACATGGACGGTGCTTCCAATTGAAGATGCACTTAAAAAAGTAGATGAAATTTGGGATGGAATTTTTGAGTTTTATTGATAATAAGACATATTTTCTGTTTACATGAAACTTTAGTTAATTCATAAATTGAAACAGTATGATCACTGTTTAGTTAACTTTTATTTTTTTTATTACTGATTTTTATCATTCTTTTCTGTTTATTCATGTTATACCTTCGTTTTATAAACAATAAATCAGATCAAAATGAAATCACAAGTAGCAATATACGAAAATCACAAATTAGCAATCAAAGCATTAGAACGTTTAAAAGAAGCTGATTTTCCGATGGAAAAAACATCCTTAATTGGTCAGGCCGAAATTATCGATGATCATGTACATGTAAAATCATTGGATGATGTAAGAATCAAAGCAACTGGATTAGGGGTTGTAGCCACTTCGACATTGGGATTATTAACAGGTTTGGGTGTTTTTGCAATTCCTGGACTTGGATTTTTATACGGTGCAGGTGCATTAGTAGGTGCTATTGCAGGTGCTGAAATAGGAGTAGTTGGTTCTGCTTTATTTAGTGTTTTTTCAACGATTGGTTTTTCTTCAGATAATATTGTGAAATACGAACAACATATCAAAGAAGGTCGTTTTTTGGTTGTTGTAAATGGTACATTGGAAGAAATTGAACGTGCAGAACACATACTACACACCGAAGGAACACACCTCGAATTAGATACACTCGATAAGAAACTAGGGTAAAAAGTAAAGAGCAAAAAATAGGGAGGTAAAAAGTTCACCTCCCTATTTTCATTTAGTTAATGGATTAACAAAATTCATTATATGCTTCTTGAAGATTTTCAGCAATCATTTGAGCTGTACCACCTTCGATGTGGTGTCTTTCTAGAAAGTGAACTAATTCACCATCTTTAAACAACGCAATGGATGGAGAAGATGGAGGATAAGGTAAGAAATGTTTTCTCGCTTGAGCAACTGCTTCTTGATCTACTCCTGCAAATACCGTCGCTAACTTAGCCGGTGTTTTTTCACCTTGGATTGATAATTTCACACCTGGACGCATATTTCCTGCAGCACATCCACATACAGAGTTCACAACTACTAATAAAGTTCCTTCTGTATTTTTGATTGTGTTATCAACTTCATCTGCTGATAATAATTCAGTAAAACCTGCATTTACTAAATCTTGTTTCATTGGAGCAACTAATTCTGCTGGATACATATTTTTTAATTATTAATGATAAATTATGGTTTATGAATGATAACCATTCATAACAAAATTACGAAGATTCTCATAGTAGTTAAAATACTGAATGTAAATAATTCTTAAATATCTGTACTTTATTACTTAATACATTGATTTTTAAAAATTAAATTTACTTTTGTTTCAAATTTTAAATAAATATGGAAAACAATACTTGGAAAAAATCATTGAAATTTAACGGAAGTCATGGTGAATTAGTTGGTCTACGAATTTTAAATAACATTCTTAAAACCATTACATTAGGTTTTTATTACCCATGGGCAAAAGTCAAAGAATTGAAGTATATGTATAATGAAACGGAATATTTGAATACACGTTTTGTTTTTCATGGTACAGGAAAGGAAGTGTTTATAGGATTTATTAAAGCACTTTTGATGTTTGGTTCATTAAATGCTTTTTTATTCTATTGTCTTTTAAATAAAAATCAAACACTGGCTTATGTCGGATTAATAGTTTTTTATCTCGGATTTTTTGCGTTGATCCCATTGGCAATACACGGTTCTTTAAGATATCGACTATCACGCACTTCTTGGAGAGGGATTCATTTTGGTTACCGAGGTAACTTAAAAGAGTTTTATGGTATTTATATTAAAAATATCATTTTGACCATTTTAACTTTTGGAATTTACAGCTCTTGGATGCGTGTAGCAATAAATAAATATATAAGAGAAAAGATTCGTTTTGGAAATATTCAATTTTCTTTTGTAGGAAAAGGAGTTGACTTGTTTATAATCAATTTAAAAGGAATTATTTTTTCAATACTAACGTTTGGAATCTATTCATTTTGGTTTTATAAAAACCGATTAATGTTTGAAGTAAACAACACTAAAATAATTCAAGACGGGAAAGAAATTAATTTACGTTCTACATTAACCGCAGAAGATATTTTTACATTACTAGTAGTTAACTATTTAATTGTCGCCTTCACCTTTGGTATTGGTACGGGTATTGCAATCAATAGAATCGCACGAGTGTTATTTCAAAACATCGAATTTGAAGAAGATATCGACGCTGATGCTATTTTACAGACTGAGGAAGAGTACAAAGATGCATCTGGGGATGATATGGTAGGAATGTTAGATATTTCAATCATTTAATGGAACACATACTGTATTTCGATGGACTTTCTTCGCGTGCTTGGACATGTAAAATAGATGTCAGAGTTGAAGAAATATTAATTCAAATTGATGAAACTTTAGAGATCATTTCTTGGAAAATCAAAGATTTGATTTCGACAGAATTGACAGGTTCAACGTTGACTTTGAAATATGGAAAATTTCCTCACGAAACTATCGAAATCAAGGGTGAAAAAGCCCTTGATTTTTATGAATTAATTGCGAAACATACTTTAAGAGGCAAAAGCAACCTCATCTGGTATCGAAAGAAAACGCCAATAATTATCACCTTGATTTTTTCTTTTGTACTACTTTGTTTTTTAAGTTATTGGACCTTGATTCCTTGGCTCGGTGAAAAAGCAACGCTGCTTGTTCCAAGAGATACTGAAATTCAGATGGGAGCATCTATAGCTGAGAATTTCAAACAAACAGAAGAAGTTAATGAGGAATCATCAAAATTGGTGAATCAATTATTAGATTCTTTGCATGTAAAAGAAGCATACCCGATTCAAATTACTGTCATTAATTCAGAGACGATGAATGCATTTGCATTGCCAGGTGGACAAATTTTTGTGTATACTGGAATCATTGATAAAATGAAAAATTACAATGAATTAGTAGCGCTACTTTCACATGAAATAACCCACGTAACCCATCAACATTCTTTGAAAAGTCTCGGTAGAAGTGCTGCCACTTCCATATTTATATCTGGTTTATTTGGAGATATTTCTGGTATTTCAGCCGGAATTTTAGATCAGGCTAGCCAATTAAAACAATTGAGGTATTCCCGTGAATTAGAAACAGAGGCCGATCAACATGGGGTAGATTTTATGATTAAATATAAAGTGAGCCCGGAAGGTATGGTTGATTTAATGAAAATACTAGATGCAGAAGGTGAAAAACAAGATGGCTTCATGAAATATTTAAGCACACATCCAGAGACAAAAGAACGTATAAGCACACTAAATTCTAACGAAAGAGTGGAATTAGAATTTAAAGAAAAACAAGTATTGAAAACGATTTTTAACGAAATCAAGCGTAGTATTAAATAAAAAATCATGAAAAAGTTTTTATTCCCATTGGTTTGTATTTTGTCATTTACTGGATTATCACAGACAATGACAGAGTTAGACCAATTTGTGAATCAATGGCATAAAGCAGCCGCTAAGGCAGATTTAGTAGCATATACCAAACCGATGAGTGATAAGTTTGTTTTTTTAGGAACTGCTCCCGGTGAACGATGGAAAAAAGATGCGTTTGTTTCGTTTTCTAAACCCTATTTTGATAAAGGGAAAGCATGGGATTTCAAACCTTCCAATCGTATTTGGGAATTCAATGCCGATTCTACCATTGCTTGGTTTGATGAAGAACTTGATACGTGGATGAAAGGATGTCGAGGTTCTGGAATTATGATAAAAGAAAAAGGCGATTGGAAAATCGCCTATTATAATCTTACTGTGTTAATCGAAAATGAAAAAATTGGACCTTTTATTCAGTTGCGATCCAATTAATTTTCCCTTCTTCAAATTGAGTTGATTTTTTCTTGCTTAGATTTTGTTTGTTGTGTTAAATTTTGTTTGTTGTGTCAGATTGAGCCTGTCGAAATCTCACAACAACGTCGTCGGACACACATAATCTGTAATTTCAAATTGATTCGTACGTTTCATGGCGCCAAATCCATCTGTTACGTTGATTAAGTTTCGATATCCTCTTGCTTGTAAAATAGAGATAAAAACCACAGAACGATATCCACCTGCACAATGG